>ERZ869909.85-NODE-85-length-137700-cov-7.618814_pt1 | contig 137700 bp, 138 predicted proteins | sample MGYA00520892_ERZ869909 | MGnify/ENA primary metagenome ERZ869909 (study PRJEB32215, sample SAMEA104723947) | bioreactor metagenome | biome: bioreactor; feature: anaerobic bioreactor; material: water | place: China | collected 2015-03-12 ... | reverse complement strand
ATTTTATTGTGTAAAACCCCTACAAACTTTAAAGGGTTATTTCTTGTGAACCCCTACAAACTTTATAGGCCCCTTTTAATGTAGAAATGGTGGAGCTGAAGAGACTTGAACTCTCGACCCCTACGCTGCCAGCGTAGTGCTCTTCCAGCTGAGCTACAGCCCCAACTAACAGTAGTAATGGCGCGCCCGGCAGGAATCGAACCTGCAACCTTTTGAATCGGAATCAAATGCGCTATCCGTTGCGCCACGGGCGCATTAACAAAGATGGTGGACACTAAGGGACTTGAACCCCTGACCCCCTGCACGTCAAGCAGGTGCTCTCCCATCTGAGCTAAGTGTCCATCCAATGCTAAATTAGTTTAGCATAATTTTTGAGCTTAATCAATCTACAATACATCGCACAAAAAGATTGTTTCCCCTTTGTTCATTGTTTTAATCTTTCTTTTTATTTTTGGGTGTTTAAATTTTAAAACAAAGTTTTTTAGCGTTGTACCTTTATGAAATCCATGAATAACAACCACTTCAAAAACACTTTTATCTAAGGTATCCATAAACACTTTTAGTTCCTGTTGTGCTTCACTAAGCGTCATATGATGTAAATCAATCACTCTTCTCATGACTTACCTTTGTACTCATTAACCCACGAAGGCATTTTTTCAAGTTCTTTTGCAGATTTTGGCAATGAGCATGATTTACATGCGGCTGAAACACCTTTTTTATGGTCTTTAAATAAATAAAATACAATTGCTGCAACAATTAAGACTACAATACTTACTACGATAATATCTCCCATTTTATTACCCCACAATTAATGATCCGACTTGATACACGATAAAAGCGACAAGCCACGCAACACCTGTTTGATATCCTACCGCAAGAAATGTCCACTTCCATGAATTCATTTCGCGCTTCATAGCCGCAAAGGCAGCTACACAAGGTAAGTATAACAAGGTAAAGATCATAAAGGAATAGGCAGATAAAGGAGTAAATACATTTCTTAATGGTTGTGCTAATAATTCAGGCGACTCTAATACACCTTCACCAACACCATATAACACACCTAAAGTCCCTACAACAGCTTCTTTAGCTACAAATCCAACAATTAAGCTCATTGCAGCACGCCATTCACCAAACCCAAGTGGCGCAAAAATAAAGGCAATGGATTGACCAATTACACCAAATATACTATCGCCACTATCTTCAACTAGTTGCAATTGGAAGTTAAACGATTGTAACACCCAAATGACAATCATTGCTAACAAAATTACAGTACCAGCATTAATGACAAAGCCTTTTACGCGTTCCCATGTATGAATAAATAGATTCTTAATAGTTGGTAAACGATACTGAGGTAGTTCCATTATAAAGTTAGTAACTTTGCCTTTATTTATAAACTTCTTAAGTATAATGCCTGATAAGATGGCAATGACAATTCCAATAACATAGATTGAGAAAACAACGTTTGCTTGATTATTACTAAAGAATGCTGCTGCAAATATTGCATACACTGGAAATTTTGCTCCACAAGACATAAACGGAATGATAAACATGGTTAATCGCCGTTCTTTTTCGTTTTCCAATGTTCTAGTTGCCATTAAAGCAGGCACTGAACAACCAAATCCCATTAACATCGGAATAAAGGAACGACCAGACAAACCAAATCGCCTAAACATACGATCCATAATAAACGCTGCACGAGCCATATACCCTGAGTTTTCTAATAGTGATAACATTAAAAACAAAATACTGATTTCTGGTAAAAAGCTAAGCACAGCACCAACTCCACCTAACATACCATCGACAACTAAACTAAAGACAACCTCTGATACATCCATCCAAATTAACCCGTTGGCAATTTGAAGAATGATCCATTCAATACCCGCTTCAAAGTATTCTTTTATAAATCCACCTACAGGACCAAAAGCCATAAAGAAGACTAAATACATAACTGTTAAGAAAATTGGAATTGCAAAAATCTTATGGGTTAATACTTTATCAATTTTATCTGAAATCGTTTCTGTTTCCTCTTTTGTTTTAATAAGTGCACCTTTTAAAATGCTCGTAATGTAGTTGTATTTTTCATCGGCTATGAGCATGTCTCGATCTAAAGTAGCGTTATTAAATTGTTGTTCGACCCACTCATTTAATTCAGCAATCTTTACAACTTCGACATTGCAACCAATCGCAACTTCTGGACCTTCTTCAATAAAACGAATTGCGCTTGCATATGTACAAGATGTTTCAGTTGTTAAAGATGATTGAATTCTTTCAATAAGTCCTTTTGTTTTATCACTATAAAAATCAATCAACTCTGGTTTATGATTAGCTTGAAGTACAGCAGCCTGTAAACATTCTTTAATTCCTTTTGATTTACTTGCGACGATAGGCACAATAGGTACATGTAAAAACTTGGATAACATGTCTATATCGACTTTTACCCCTTTTTGATCAAGAACATCCATCATGTTTAAGGCAATAATCATTGGTCGTTGTATTTCTAACAACTGCATCGTTAAAAATAAGTTGCGTTCAAGATTGGATGCATCCACTATGTTAATAATCACATCGACGTCACCTTTTTCAACATACTCTCTTGTAATGACTTCATCCACAGACATAGTAGATAAGGAATAGATACCCGGTAAATCAATGATTTGGTATGTTTTTTGATTAAACTTTGCTTTTCCTACTTTCTTCTCAACGGTGACACCTGGCCAATTACCAACACTTTGATTAGATCCTGTAAGTTCATTAAAAAGCGTTGTTTTACCGCTATTAGGATTTCCAACTAATGCAATGTTCATTCTACATTATCCTCAATATAAATTTCTTTTGCTTCATTCTTTCTAAGGGTTAGATGATATCCACGCAAAACAACCTCAATTGGATCTCCAAGAGGCGCTTGTTTTATAACTTTGATTTCAGTTCCAATAGTAACTCCCATATCAATAATTCGTTTGCGAATAAGGCTTTTTTTTCCTAATCCCACAACCTTGCAAACTTCTTTTATCTTTGCATCGTTCAATGTTCTCATGATTTATTTTCCTGTCCACTTTAAGCGTAATCAAGCACAGTCACAATGTCAATGATTACTAATCATTTCACAAACTTATGCATCTTGATCTTTGTTTTTTGTGATTGTAGTCACAAAATAGTTGAATTAAAAAAAGCCCTACTTCGGACTTTCTTTACTTTGATTTACAATCGTTTTATTTTCAATTCGTTTTACTTTTAGTGGTCTATTTTTATTCGCAGTCACTGCAATCGCTAATGTCATGTAAATGATGGTAGGAATTAAACTTAACGCAAAATGAGCTAAACTTTCAAAAAATATTAGCATACCTTGATTGTATTGTTGGATGGCTACAATGATAAAAAACACATTGACTGCCACTAAAATCCCTGATGCATAAAGATAGCGTACATTCTTAAATTGCTTGATGGTTTTTTTTGCAAAGTAAATAACAAAAAAGTAAGCAAATCCAGCTAATGATGCATAAACAGCTAACATAATATAACTTAAATATTCTTTCATTAAATCTAAAATAAGTGACATAATTTATCCCTCTTTACTTAACTTTACTATTATATCATATTCTCATTACAACAAATAAATAAAGTAAGTTTATACTTCTCATCCTTTAGTAGTAAACTTCTACCTCAATACATTTCGAAATTTATGGTATTAATACAACTTTTCCTAATTTTCCAGATTTTTTAAAATAGCTTTGAGCTTGTCTTGCTTGTTCTAGTGGAAATGTACAATCAATAACCGCTTTAATTTGCTTATTTGAAATAGCTTTCAACATGTTTTGATAATCCTGTTTTGTTCCTAACACTGATCCATACAACCTAAGGTGTTTTAAATACAATAACTTAAAATCAAGCTCACTCTTTTGTCCTCCTGCAGAACCAGAAATACAAAACTTTCCACCATTTTTTAATACTTTTAGTGATGTTTCAAATAGTGCATCTCCAACAACATCCAATACTGAATCAACAGGACCATTGTTTATATCAAGAATTTCTTCTTCTAAGTTTTTCGATTTATAGGACAAAACATGGGTTGCACCTAATGCAATTAACTGTTCTTTTAAAGATAAATCGCCAACAATGGCAATAACTTTTGCTTTAAATACATTTGCAGCTATTTGAACATTAAATGATCCTACACCACCATTAGCCCCAGTAACCATTACAGTTTCATTTGGCTTTATCTTTACTTGTTCTGCCATATGCCATGCGGTTAATCCACTTACTGAAAAGACAGCACTTTCTTTAAAATCTACTAGCGGCATATCAAAACAAAGATCAGCTGGCCAAACTACATATTCAGCGTATCCTCCATCGTATTCTGAACCGATAAAAGACATGTCTTCTGATATATTTTCAACTCCTTCTTCTCCACTTGAAGTAAAAGGAAAAACTACCACACTCTTACCTATCATCGATGATGATACTTGATCTCCAACTTGTACTACAACACCTGCAATATCTGATCCTGGTGTTCTTGGAAATTGCACACCTTCTTTACGCCATCCTGATTTTGAGTCATTACCATAAGCCCCTTCTCTCATCCAAATCTCTGTGTTGTTTATAGCGCAAGCTTTTACTTGTATGAGCACTTCATTTTCTTTTGGTTTTGGAATAGGAATATTTACGATTTCTAGTTTATCAAGATCTCCATATCCGGTTACTTGAACTGCTTTAATAATAATCACCTCTTACTATGCTTTGTTTATTATTATACTAATAACACAACCTGTGATACAAATCAAATAAAAAACCAACTCTTTCACCTTTTAATTTCGTGATTAAATTGGTTTATATAAAAAATCGTGTTTTATGCATGTTACGCTTCTTTTTTAACATCCATAACAATTTTGCCGTCTTTTATTTCAATGATTCTATCTGTTCTTTCCGCTACCGATTGATCATGAGTAATAATTAAAAAGGTAGTGTTGTATTTTTTATTGATGCTTCTCATTAAATCATAAATTTGATCGGTTGTGTCTGAATCTAAGTTTCCTGTTGGTTCATCAGCCAAGATTATTTTTGGTTGATTAATCAATGAACGAGCAATTGCTGTACGCTGTTGTTGGCCACCTGAAAGATTGGTCGCTAAGTTGTCTTTAACTTTTGTCAAACCGACTAATTCAATGAGTTCATTTGCTTTGTCTTTAATTTCTTTACTCACTGTTTTGTTTTGAATCTTATAAGGAATAAGTATATTCTCCATTACTGTAAATTCTGGCAGTAAATAGTGAAACTGAAATATAAACCCTAATGTTTGATTACGCAATGATGCAAGTTCTTTTTTGCTTAAGTTTTTCGTCGATGTACCATTAATGATTACATCACCTTCTGTTGGGTTATCTAGTGTCCCAATAATATTTAGCAGTGTACTTTTCCCACTACCTGATTGTCCAATAATACTATTGAAAGTGCCTTCTTCTACTTCTAAGTTAAAATGAGTTAATACTTCAGTTTTAATCTTAGTACCATACACTTTTTTAATGTCTTTTAATTGTAAAATATTAGCCATTACGAATCACCTCTATCGGACTTAATTTGCTTGATTTTCGTGCAGGAATTAATGATGCTAGTAGTGCAGAAACAATCGCAACAGACGCTGAGAACACAATAAATCCAAGATCATATTGAATTGGAATTAAAGCACTACCATCAGGATTGGTTGCGAAGGTTGTAAACATCAAGATAAGTGCAATACCTAACACAACTCCAATAATGGCACCAAACACCCCTAAAAGTAACCCTTGGAACAAGAAAATAAAACTTGCTTGTTTATCTTGAATACCCATTGCTTTTAGTATTCCTATTTGTCGAGATTTTTGAAGTACCGTAATTGCTAGTACAGACGCAATACCTAGGACAACAGCAATTAATACAAACACTTGAATCATAATGCTTGATACACTCTGACCATTAAGCCCACTTAATAAATCTGCATTTTTCTCTTTCCAGTTTTCTACAATTACATCATTGCCAAAATCAAGGGTATCAGCGATACTATCTGCTAAAAACACATCAGCAATTTGAAGTTCAATACTAGTAATATTATTGCCTAAATCAAAGAGTTGTTGTGAATTTGCTAATGTTGTGAATGTCCAACTGCTATTTAGTGAAGAAACACCCAAATCAAAAATCCCAACAACTTTAAATGACTCTATTTTATTGGTTACCGTTTGAATTTTTACACTTTGATTTACATTAACATTAAACTCTTCAGCTAATGATACACCTAACACAATTTCATTGGATTCATTTGGTAATCTACCATTAATTAATCGCTGTTCAACACTATAAATATCTGGTGCATCTTTCGCAAATCCACGCACTACAATCGATGCATTTTTATCATCTTGTACAACAAAAGCAGGGCGATCAGCAAAAACACCTAGATTAGTTACTTCTTCAATTGCTTCTAATGTGCTTTCGATCTCACTTGAATAACTAAAAGTATCATCCTCAGTATTTGCAAGTATCGTAATGTGTGGCGAACTACCTACTGTTGTGTTTATTAAGTCATCTTGTAAGCCAGAAATTAACAACCCAATAAATATCTGCACAGATACACCAATTGCAATACCAAGCATAATAAGTATACTTTGTCCTTTGCTGTAGGTTAAAAACCTTTTCGCTATTGAAAAAGCCAATTTCATGATTGCACCGTTTTTAACCAATCAAACAGTGCTTCACTGCTTTTTAAAAGTATGACATTTTTATATTGTTCAAAAATATGTGGATTGTTTGCGATTGCTCGGCCACCTAATAAAATGGTTACTTCATGTTTGCTTTCGATTATTTTTTCAATTGTTTTAATTACTTCAGACACATTGTAATAATTCGTTACACTTATTGCCACAATATCCAGTTGAAGCTCTTGAATCATTTTTACAAACTCGTTTCTTGGAGTGTCTCGACCAACAAAATATGATTGAACACCTGCAAGTGTTAAATAATCGTTAATCATTCTTGCACCTAATTCATGTTGCTCATTATCGGGACATATAACCGCTGCTTTTTTTGATAATGAAGGTTGTTTATTCTCTAGCACAAAAGGATGCGCCATTTCAATAATTGTACGCACAATAGATGATTGTACATGTTCAAACCATATTTTATGTTGTGGATTTGATTCAATATCTGTTAAATTGGCTAATGCTTTTACTAGTATTTCTTCATAAAGTGCTTTAATTGTTATCTCTTGATTAGACAACCAGTTAAAAACAAGAGACACGCTTTGCTCTTTATCAAGCTTATTAAACGCTCGCATAAACTCGTTGAATTTGTTCTCCATACACCCTCCACATAGTTAAGTTACTTAACTACACCATTTTATCAGAGTTACATGGCAATTTCAAAGCATTTGCGTCTTACTCAAACCGGATATTATCTGATTCTACTGCAATGATCTTTAATGGATGAACAACTAGCTTATCCTCATCAAAGTCATTATCAAAACAATTTACATAACTATCCATTGTCGATGTAGTAATAACATGAATTGTTGGAACTAATGCATTTTGAAATAGTGTTGTATCATAGAGAAGTTCATAACCAAGTATTTCTACTTCATTGAGATTTGATTCATTAACTATTACAGAATAATAATTGTTTTTAACAATTTCTTGATTAATATCAGTAATTTCCTTTATTGGAGTCTCCATCAAAACATCTCCTCTTTCGGGGGATTTCGAGATACCCACTATGCTATTGTAATCACTTGAAAAAGTAATCGATATTTTTTCTCTGTAAGGACTATCCGTTGATTCTACAATGGAAATATCAAGTATCTCCTTATTTAAAGTATCGTAGTGAACCATCTCTATGACATACTCATAGTCTTCCCAAGGTATCATGGATGATATCCAAGATGTTTCAACTGCACTTTTTACTGTTTCTAAATTAAGCTCTTCAATTTCAATTAACTGTTCATCCAACAAAATAATATAATACGAACCATCTTGTACTACCTCAAGATAACCTTGATCAAATTCGCAAAGAATTAAACGCCATCCATCTTGATCAAGAGTAGAACAATCAATTTCTTCTGATTCACCATCAAGTTTTACAAAAAGCGATTGAGAAAAGTCAGTCATTTGCTCAAAGGTATATTCTTTCTTTTTATACACTGGTAAAACCTTATTTTCCCAATCATATAAAGAAGTTGGGTTATTTAATGCTTGACTAGCTTCATTAACTTGTTTTACATGATTAGTTTGATCAATGTAAGGAATCCAACGAACAAGCAATCCATCAAAAGAATCACCATCATTAAGTGGTGGTTCTTCCTCATTAGGATTATCATTGTCATGATCTCCATTTGTTGGTTGTTCAATAATCGGCCCTTGTGAAGGCTCGTAAAACAGTTGGTTGTACACAACATAACCAACAACAATAACCACAATCAAAGCTAACAATAACTTTGTTTTTTTTATGAGATCCATTATCTAAATAACACACACACTGGTTCATTAGCGTAAATATCTTTTTGTAGTAGTGTTAACTTACCACTATATTCATCTCTTTCAAACAGTGTACAATTGTCACTTTCTAAATTTGCGACAAGCACAAATTTTTGGTCGGGACTTAAATCAAAGTCTCGTGGATGCTTTCCATGCACTAAAACGTGTTGAACAAACTCTAATGTACTGTCTGTGTTAATTTTAAACACACTCAAACTATTGTCTGTACGATTGGATGTGTATAAGAACTTACCATCTTTGCTTATGCGGATTGCAGCACCATGTTGATTAGTCGTTTCTTTTGTCGGGTTTGCACTCACTTTTGACAAAATTTTATATTCTTTGTTATAGTCCACAATAAAGATTTCGTAGCTCAGTTCACTTAATACATACACAGTTGATTTGCTTGGATGATTAATAATATGACGAGGTCCACTACCATGGTCAAAATCAAGTGTTTGTTTGTGCACAAGCTTACTATCTTCATCTAAGGTGTATGCATATACTTTGTCTAATCCTAAATCACACACAAACGTGGTGTTTAGATCTTTAATAGATTTAATATAATGGGCTTTTGAGCCTTCTGGATACACAATTTTTTGATGAGCAATTAATTGATCATTAACAAACTTATAACTATTCACCATTCCTTGATGATAATTCGCACTAAAAAGCAAGTGATGATGTTGATCATAACTCACATAACATGGCGCTACTTTTTGATTTAAAATCTCTTGCATCAATACACCATTTTTAAAGTAAGCAACTCCACCTTTGTCATTATTAATGCACACACTAAAAATATTCGCACCATGCCCACAAAGATACGTTGGGTTTTTTACCTTTAAATAATGAACATACTCAATGCACTCTTTTTTAGACTCATCAAGTTCTAGAGAGTAAATACCTTTGCTATCTTTTTTTGTGTATGTTCCCAATAGGACTTGCATTATTTATTCCCTTTCTCAGGTAAGACAATCCATAAAATCAAATACAATCCTAATCCAGTGCCGTAAAATATAAACGCTCCGACAAATAATAATCGTAAAATAGTAACATCAATTTTTACTTTTTCCGAAATTCCAGAACAAACACCACCAAGTACAGCACCATCTTTCGATCGAGTCCAATTATTGTTAGGGTCTTTATATGCCATGATGTACCTCCCTTTTGCATTATTATATCATAGCTATCTGATACTAAATACAAGTAGTGGATGAACAGCAAAAACAATTGCCTTTATTTCTTTTGCATAAGGGTTTAATAAATGATACGCACTGAGAAGTGTTGAACCTGTTGTAGCTACATCATCAATTAAAACAACCCTTTTATCCTTAAACTGATCAATGTTTTCACACACAATATCATGATGAATGTTTTTCCTTTTGTTTTTACTTTGCTTTGCTTGTTTGATATCACTTGTTTTTTTAAGGGCATAAGAAATATTCGAAGTGTAAGGTTTCAACATTAGTTCTAAAGGTAGAAACCCCCGTTGTGTTGTTTTGCTTTTTGAAGATGGCATTACAACAAACACCCAATCGTTGTGCTTCTTTAAGGTCTTTTTCATTGAATAGTAAAATGCAGGAGCCATTGGTGTGTCTTTATCTTCTTTAAATCGATAAATCAATCGTTCAATATCAAGTGAATACTCCACAATTGCTTTGCATTGTAGATTTTCTAATTTAAACTTTATTGGTTGTTTAATGAGTTTTTGGCATTGATGACATAAATAAGGATGATGAACAAACAAATCAAAAATTCCTGAATCATGATATTTTGGCTTTACACACCATAAACAGAGTGATTGGCTTTTAAGATCAAAGATATGCATGTTTCAACCTCCTTTGATTTTTCATCACATAAAAAAATGCATTCTCCAGTTGGAAAGTCTTTATGACGACCAACACGACCACTTATTTGAATAAGTGAAGCTGCATCAAAAACTATGTGGTTTGCTAGAAAGACAATAACATGCACATTTTTAAAAGTTACACCTCGTTCTAAGATTGTTGTGCAACATAGAAACTGAAACTCTTCATTAGTAAATCGGTGAATTATTTCGTCTTTATCTTTTGTTTTTGATGTTATCATTTCTATCTTAAACAATGTTGAGAAGATTGTCGCTAATTTAATACTTGGAACAAATATCATAGTTTGGTGTCTTTTTGTTTTAAGCAACTTCATCAACTGTATTATTAAGACCAACTTATAATGACAAATTACTTTTGGGACAACTAGGGGATTTTTAAATGGTCTTTCATACAATGTGACATGTTTTAGTTTTCCTTGTTTTAACCACGTTCTATGTTGTTTACTAGGGGTTGCTGTTAGATAAATAATGTGACCTACTACTGCATTTAAGACAAAAGTTTCTAGAAGCTTGTTGTTTTTATATGGAAATGCATCCGGTTCATCCAAAATGAGTAAATCAATTTGCTTATGATAACGATACAATTGATGAGTAGTACAAATAACTAAAGGTGCATGCACTCTTTTTGTGTGTCCTTCACATACTGCGATAACATCCATGTTTTTAAAAACATCAGTTAAGCGATCAACCAGCTGTAATACAACCTGTCTGCGTGGTATTGCCCAAACAACCTTCTTGTTTTGCTTTAGTGCATGCATAATGCTTTCCAACACTAACTCACTCTTACCAGCACCGCATACAGCTTCCACTAATACATCACTTTCTTTACATAGTATTGCAATGTTTTTACTTGCTTCTTTTTGTTTGTCGGTCAGTGAAAATGATAGTTTGTAGTCTATCTCATCATATTGAATTTCATTGCTTGTACCATTGTTTTGCATTAATGATACATACGACAAACACACACGACAAATTATATTATTGTTTAATGTAAAGAAGGCATGCCTGTTCTCATTTTTACAATATTCACAAACCATAAAAAAACACCCTATCTATCTTACGACAATAAGGTGTGTTTCCCTTTTACCAAGGGTATAATTTATCTCTTTTTACTAAAATTGCCTTTTTTGCAAGTTTAGCCATTGGATCATCACTATACGAATCCGAATAAAACGTGTCGATTTGATTGACGTCAAATTGCTCCTTAAACCTAATTGGTTTTTCCTCACCATAGCAGTTTTCTGTTAGGTTCTCTCCAGTTTTTTTATCTACATTTGATGCAATAAGATGAACTTGCAACTCATCACAAATTGGTTGCAATAAAAATGTTGGTGATGCAGAAATAATCACATCATCGTGATTGCGCTGTGATAAATACCAAAGTTTCAGATTTTTTTTGTGTTTTTTCCAAAAATCACCAACACGTTTATCCATGTCTTCAATAGATTGAAAATACGTATATATAATTGTCTTCATTTCAGTCTTTGATATTTTCTTAGCTTTGTACTTAATCATTGCAGCAAATTGTCTTGGAAAATACTTTACTAGCGATGGCTGTCGTTTTAAGTTGTACACAAAGAAATGGATTGAACTATCTCCATCATATATTGTCTTATCAAAATCATACACGTTCATTGAATATACCTCTATTTTTTATATGCTTCAATCATTAAGTTAGAAAGTTTTTTTGAAAATCCAACTGGATCTTCTATAGGTAACCCTTCCATTAGACAAGCTTGATCATAAAGAATCCAAGCTGCTTCTTTAATTTTGTTAGGATCATTTTTTGCGACATTTACTAATGTGTCTAATAGTGGATGTTCTGGATTTAATTCCAAAATTCTTTTTGCTTTTAATGATTCTTGTGCATCTGGCATTTGTGACAATACTTTTTCCATCTCAAATGATAGCCCTTCATCACTTACTAAACATACTGGATGATTTTTTAATCGTTTAGATAAACGTACTTCACTTATAACATCCTTTAGTTCTTCTTTAATTGCTTCAAACACATCTTTACTTGTCTCTTCTTTTTGTTTGACAACTTCTTTTTCTTCATCACTCATTAAATCCAAATCTCCTTGAGTAATAGATTTAAACGCTTTGTCTTTATAGTTTTGCATAATTTGAAGCACAAACTCATCCACATCATCCGTTAAGTATAAAATTTCGTAGCCTTTTTCTTTTACTCGCTCACTTTGTGGAATAGCTTCACACTTTTCAATTGAGTCTGCTGAAACAAAATAGATATCTTTTTGATCTTCAGGCATGTTGGTCACATACTCTTGAAGCGTCACGTACTTTTTATTTTTTGATGATACAAACAACACTAAATCTTGTAACAATTCTTTATGTTGACCAAAACCTTGGTAAATTCCATATTTTATTTGTAAACCAAAGTTTTTCCAAAATTCTTCATATGCTTCACGTTCATTCATCAACATAATAGATAGCTCATTTTTGATTTTCTTTTCTAACCGTGAAGCAATCGATTTAAGTTGGCGGTTATGTTGTAGTATTTCCCGGGAAATATTTAAGGATAAATCAGGAGAATCGACTAACCCTCTTACAAATCTAAAGTGGTCTCCAATTAAGTCTTTAGCCTTATCCATGATAAAGACACCTTTGCTGTACAGTTGCAATCCTTTTTCATATTCATTGGTATAAAAGTTAAATGGTGTCTTTTTTGGGATATATAAAAGCGATGAAAACGATAAGTTCCCTTCAACTTGCATATGGATTACTTTTGCAGGGTCTTCAAAATCCATAAACTTATCTTTATAAAACTGATTGTAGTCTTCTTCACTCACATCATTTTTACTTCGTTTCCAAATAGGAATCATGGAGTTGAGTACTTCAAGTTCATCCTCTTCATCCTTTTTCATTTTGATTGGATATCGGATGTAGTCACTGTATTGTTTAATTAACGAGCGAATTTGATACGCTTCTAAAAATTGATCGTACTCTTCTTCCTCGTTGTTTTCTTTAATATGACATACTATGGTTGTGCCTGGTGTGTCTTTTTTTATTTCTGTAATGGTGTAACCATCTACTCCACTAGAAGTAAATTGATACGCAACTTCTTCGTTTACTTTTTTTGTTTGGACTTCAATCTTATCACTCACCATAAACGCTGAGTAAAAACCAACACCAAATTGGCCAATAATATCGACATCATCTTTTCCAGCTTCAATCGCCTCTTTAAAAGCCAATGAACCACTTTTTGCGATAGTACCTAAATTATCTTCCAATTCTTTACTACTCATACCAATACCGTTATCTGAAATTGTAATGGTTCGATTTTCTTTATCAACTTCGATATGAATGTGTAAAGCCGTTCTATCGATGGACACTGAATCATCTTCTAACGATAAAAAATAAATCTTATCAAGTGCATCAGAAGCATTAGATACGAGTTCTCGTAAAAATATCTCTTTGTTTGTGTAAATTGAATTGATCATTAAATCCAACAATCGTTTGGATTCTGCCTTAAACTGCTTAGGTCTTGCCATAATACCTCCTTCGTGTTTAGCACTATAATATCTTGAGTGCTAACACTATTGTACTAACTTTTTATTTTTTTTCAAGTCTTCTAACAAAAAAGCTTCGGTTAATCGACCGAAACTTTTCGAATATATTGTAGTCCTACACAGTTAAGCCCTGTGTGTACTCCAACCGTTGATATTAAATCTGTTAAGAAAATTTCTGTTTTTGGAAACGTTTCCTTCATTAACTCATACAGTTGTTGCCCACGCTCTTTGTTTTGAACATGCGCTACACATATTAAGCAGTTTTCATCAACATTATGTTCTTTAAAATAGTTGATAACTACTTCATATGCTCTTTTCATTGTTCTTACCTTATCAAAGGCATCGTTTTTTCCACCAGTATCTTTCGCTACTTTCAACACTGGTTTGATGTTTAAAAAGCCTCCTAGCTTCGCAGCCATAGGAGTAATTCTACCTCCACGTGCTAAGTGCTTTAAATCATCTGGAATGATAAAGGTAACACTATCATCCACTGATTTCTCTAATAGTTCTTTGACTTTTTCAACAGGAGTGTTTTTATTAAATAATTTTCGCGCTGAAACAGCCAAATGCAATTGATTGCTTGCTGTTGCAAAACAATCTATATAATCAAATGGGATTTCAAAACGATCAGCAGCAGTGTGCATCGCTGACAACGTTGAAGATAACCCTGAACTAATCATCACTCCAAATATAAGTTCAACACCTTCTTCTTTTAGTTGTTCAAACAATTCTTCAATACGACCTACTGGCGGAAGTGAGGTTTTTAGCATTTTCCCTTGAGCAATCAAATTATAAGTATCTTCAATGGTAATGGTTTCCCCTTCTAAATACACTTGGTCGCCATCAATTATTTGTAACGGCAATGCATATAAACCATCCATTTTTACTTGCTGATGATAAATATTACTTCCACTATCGGTGACTACAGCAACTTTCATTTTCTTAGCCTCCTACATTTCATTATACATGATTTCAAAATAAAACCCACACAAAATGTGGGTCATTTTTATAAGACTAGTGATGTTTGAACAGCGATACTTTTAATGCCTGCGTGAGCTGCAAGTACTGCAGGAAGCTCAGCAATTTCAATTTCAATGTTTTCAATTCTCTGTTTTAGTGCTTTCGCGAAATTTTCTGCAATTTCTACACCATCACAATGAAGAACATGTACTTTGAAATTATTGGTTGTTGAGTTTTCTACAATCTGTTGGATCATAGTATCAAAGATTTTTGTTTCTATTCTAGCAGTTGCAAACTTTTCAATAGTTGTCCCACCATTCTCTAAAATCAACAATGGTTTAATCTTCAATAGTGAAGATAATGCTGCAACTGCAGGAGAAACACGTCCACCACGTTTTAGCTGGTCTAATGTATTTGGATACAAGAAGCTTAATGTCATGGATGTGACACTGTTAGCCATATCAAGTATATCCTGAACTTGTGCTCCCTCTTGTACCATGGTAGCAGCTTTAATAACAATATCTTTAACTGGACCACCTAATGTTTTTGTATCAACAACATCAATGTTTGTGATGTCATGATTGTTTGCTGCTAACACAAAGGCTTGATAAGTACCTGATAAATGTGAAGTCAAAGAAAAAACAAGGATATGATCAAAGTCTTGTGCTTTTAACTCTTCCATCATTTTATCTAATAAACCTAAATTTGGTTGTGCTGTTGTTGGAACTGCCTTGTTATTTAGTTGTTCAATCAACTGCTCTGCACTCATCTCAACTTGGTCTTGATATTCTTTACCATCAATAATAATTGATAATGGTGCTAACGTAATATTTAATTTTTTTGCTAGTGATTGTGAGATTCCTGTTGATGAATCTGCAACGATACAAATTTTACTCATGCTTATACCTCCTGAGTTCTGTGTCATTATACGTAGATTTACTTTGAATGTCAAACAATATGTTTCAGTATTTTGTTTTTATTCTTTTCTTTTGTTACACTCTTTACTACAATAGGAATATGAAGTATTTAAAAGAACCTGTAGAAGTGTTATTGGAAATAAAAAAATCGAAGTTTTTTTGTTATTTATTTTCCATTAATAATGAAGAAGATGTAGCCTCACATCGCTTATCCATTAAAAAACAACACCCTAAAGCTAATCATCACTGTGTTGCTTATGTCATCAAAGAAAACAATATTCTACGTTTTGATGATGATAATGAACCACAACATACTGCGGGAAAACCAATGCTGCATGTGTTAGAACAACAAGATGTAGATCGAATTTTAGCCATAGTGGTTCGCTATTTTGGTGGTGTAAAGCTAGGTCGTGGTGGTTTAGTCAAAGCGTATACCCAAAGTGTCACTACTGCTTTAAATGCTGCCCAATTTGTTGAACCAGTAGTTAAGTATGAAATTTCCTTTATTGCTCCTTTTGAAATCTCTCCTGCAATTGAAGCTTATTTATACCATATTGAAGCAATTGTACAAACACAGTATCAAGAACATGATGTATTGTTTACATGTATAATGGGCACCATAAACAACGTAGAACAAAAACTAGAAGATTTAAGTAAAGGAGCTATTTCAAATTTCCAAGCATCTTCATTTCTCGAGTAATGCAAGTGCAAGTCATTTGCATTTGTCTTTTTAATGTGTATAATATTATTTGCACATAAAGGAGATTCCCATGAAAAAAATTCTTATTATACTTTTTGCAGGATTAATCTCATTAGCTGGTTGCACAACCAATCCTGCTGATAATACAGATGAAAAACTTACTGTTATTACATCATTGTTCCCACAATATGATTTTGTACGAAACATTGCTCAAGATAAAGTGAATGTATCATTATTATTACCTCCAGGGGTAGAGTCACATGCTTTTGATCCAACACCATCTCAAATTATATCCATAACACAAGCTGATTTGTTTGTTTACACCAACGCTGAAATGGAGCCATGGATCGAAAGAATTGTTGAAAATGTAGATGAGCAAGGTCCTGTCGTTTTAGAAAGCTCTCAAGGCATTCAACTTATTGATAGTGATGATGAACATCACCTCGATGATGATCACGACCATGACGATCACGATGATGACGATCACGATGATGACGACCACGATCATCTTTATGATCCACATGTTTGGTTAGATCCACTCAACGCAAAAATCATGGTAAACAACATTGTTGCTGCACTTAAAGAACTTGATCCTGAAAATGCTGATTTCTATCAAAATAATGCGAATGATTATTTATCGCAACTTGATGAACTAAATGAACGATTTGATGAAATATTTGCAAACACTGAAAATAACACGATCGTATATGGTGGTCATTTCGCTTTTGGTTACTTAGCTAACAGATTCAATTTGAACATACTATCACCTTATAAGGGATTTTCACCAGACTCTGAACCAACTGCAAATGCTATTGCCTCACTTATTAGCACAGTCAATGAAAACAACATTAAAGTTATCTTTTTTGAAGAGTTGATTGAACCAAGGGTTGCTAATGTTATCGCTGAACAGACAAACACAACCGCCATGCTATTACATGGAGCACATAACATAACAAAACAAGAGATGGATGCTAACATAACTTATTTAGACATTATGTTTGAAAATGCAGATAAAATAGAAGAAGCGTTGTCTTATGAGTAAGTATATTCAAGCCCATGATGTTTCTATCTCATTTGGACGATTAGAAGTACTAAAACATGTTAATTTTCATGTAAAAGAAAATGATTATTTAGCGATTGTTGGTCCAAACGGTTCAGGAAAAACAACATTAATGAAAGCTCTATTAGGTCTTGTCTCTATTGATTCAGGATCTTTTGAGTATCATCCTTCCTTATCAATTAAAGACATTGGTTACTTACCTCAATCGTCGTTTTTACAAGACAAGCACTTCCCTGCTACTGTCAAAGAGATTATAGCTACTGGTTTGGCAAATCAAAGTTTATTTCGTTATTCAAAAGATGATGAAAAAGCCATTCGCCAAATTAGTATTCTTCTTGATATAAAACACTTACTTAATAAAAAAATAGGTCATCTATCAGGTGGACAACACCAACGTGTGCTTATGGCTAGAGCCTTAGTTAAAAACCCAAAGATTCTCATTCTTGATGAACCTACATCAGCTCTAGATCCAAAAATTAGAGAAGACTTTTATTCACTCATTCATCATTTACACGCACACGAAAACGTAAGCATTGTACTTATCTCTCATGATTTACAATCAGTAAGCGACTATGCTAAAAATATTTTGTACTTAGACCAAGAAGTTGTTTATTTTGGTTCAGTTAGCGATATATGTACTTCAGAAGCACTCATTGAACAATTAGGAGCACAAGCAGTAACTGCTTTGTGTCATAGGCCAGATCATGAACATCACACACATTCTTGACCTTTTATCGTATTCATTTCTACAACGAGCATTTATTGTAGGATCTCTAATAGCTATTAGTAGTTCTTTTTTAGGAATATTTTTAGTGCTTCGAAAATATTCCATGATTGGAGATGGATTAGCGCATGTTAGTTTTGCGACAGTTGCATTAGCCTTACTACTAAATACTTCTCCACTTATTGTTTCGATACCAATTGTTATTGCATCTTCCTTTTTAATTTTAAAGTTAAGTGAAGAGAATAAAATTGGTGGCGATGCAGCAATTGCGCTTGTATCAAGTACATCTGTAGCATTAGGTGTATTCATCTCTTCTTTAGCTAGTGGATTTAATGTAGACCTATTTAGCTACTTGTTTGGAAGTATATTAATTCTCTCTATGATGGATGTTTATTTTTCATTAATATTATCTATTGTCGTTGTGATTACAGTTCTTTATTATTATCATCAACTTTTTGCCGTTACTTATGATGTGGATTTTGCAAAGGTTTCCGGTGTTAATGTTAAGAAGTCAAATTATATACTTGCGGTCTTAACCTCTATAACGATAGTATTAGGTATACGTGTGGTAGGTACAATGTTAATCTCAAGTTTCATCATTTTCCCAACTGTTATTGCACTAAAGCTACAAACTGGATTTAAAAGAACAATTGCATTAGCTGTCGCATTTTCATTGTTTAGTGTATTTTCTGGTATCTTCATTTCTATCATCTTAGATTTCCCTACGGGAGCAACCATTGTATTAATTAACGCCTTGTTGTTTATTGTAGCTTCACTAAGTTCATTGGTTTTAAAGAAAGGATAATGTATGAAAAATAGCGCAAAAAATTTATTAAGTACTCATAACTTAAAATATTCCAAACAAAGAGAGCAAGTAATTGATGAGTTATCAAAACATAAGCAACCTCTTTCAGTTGAAGATCTTTATGATTCTCTAAAAAAAGATGGTATTAGTATCAACTTATCTACTATATATCGAACAGTAGAAGCGTTGAGCAATCACAATATTGTGGAAAAAGTATACAGTAGCATTACAAATAGCCATCTTATACAGTTAGCTCACCATCATCACCAACATTATCTAGTGTGCATTTCTTGTCATAAAATGATACCAATCGATTATTGTCCAATGGAAGCTCTTTTAGGTCATATTAACTCAAATTATGATTTCGAAGTTGTTTCTCACCAACTGGAAATCAGTGGTTACTGCCAACAGTGTAGAAATTAACAAAAAAGCAACTTTCGTCGCTTTTTCTACATTCTCCACATTTGTGATAATGGGATAAATTCAAGTGAGTCAGCGTTCTCTTTTGCTTTATGTCTCACTTTTTTTATGTCGTTATCTAAGTTGGCTTGCAACTCTTTGTCTACCATAGTTTGAACATACAACATTTTCTTTAGTAAAAACCAAGAAACAATCGCCTCATATATAAGTGCTTGTTTATTTTTTGCGGCTGCAATGTTTTGATTTATATTTTCTTTGATTGTATCGGAAAGTGATTGAACTTGTTTTAGTAAATCATCATTGTTATTAAACATGGATTGGTCAATTTCACGCTGAATAGAACCAATGGTTTTCTCCTGTTCAATAATTTGGTGGACAATCTTTGTTGTAAGTTGATTCGCTTCTCCACTTACTGCTAATATGTTGTTTCTATAATCTGAAAGAAATCCTTTTTGTTCGGTCAGACTATAATAAATACCTTTTGCTAAATAGTACTCTTCTTTTTTGTTTCCTTGTAGAACAATCGCAAAATCACTATCGTTATTGGTTTTGCCATACAACAAAAATGCACAGACCCAAGCTCTTTTTGGTACTTTAAAAGCATCTTTATATCGTATGATTTGGTTTGCAATCACATCTTTGTTTATATTAAAGCGAAAATCTACCAACACACGAAGATCAGGATACACTTTTACAAGTTCTAAAAAGCTATCATACAAATAATGTTCTTTATCCAATTCAAATAAATAATCCTCTAAATAACCATTAAAGCTACTTTGCTGTGAATCATTACGACTGTCTTGAACTTCTTTTAATAGTGCTGAGATACTCATGTTTATCACCCTTTGCGAGATTTGTATCTTCTCCCTTTAAAATAACGCGAATGCGGCATAAGCTCAAGCATAAAGACCGAACCAAGCAATAAAAAGGCTCCGATAAATAGCTTGAAAGACAAAACAGACTGAAATACAAGTATCGAAGCAACAACACCAAATATTGCTTCAAATGTCATAATTACTGAAGCACTAGAGGATGTCACTAGCTTTTGACCATAATTTTGTAAAAAAAACGCAAGACCACTACTAACTACACCTAAATACGCAACATATATAAAACCATTAAAAGCGAAATTATACGATAAAAATGGTAAAACACAACTCATTAATATGCTCATTGTTAATAATTGAATAATCGATAAAGATATGGCATCGTCAAACTTTGCGTTTTTTTCGAGTTGAATAAAATGAAAAGCAAACATTAGTGCTCCTAAGACAAGAATAACATCTCCTATTAAAAATGAAAAGCCTCCATCATATGAAATAATGACAACTCCCATAAATGCTAGTGTGCTTGCGACAAAAACCAATCTAGTTAATGGTCTTCTTTGCTTAATACTATACAAAATAGGTGTAAAGATAACATATGAGGTAATAATGATCGCTGCTTTTGATGGTGTGCTCATTAACTGACCAAAAATTTGTAGTATCATCCCTGCACTTAAGAATACTCCTGCAATAATTCCTTCTTTCATAAGATCTTTATCATAAAAGAAATTTCTCTTTTTTGAAAAGACAATCAACACCATTGCACCAATTAATCCTGTAACAGCTAGTATCGCAACTGGATGCCATCCTGATTGCAAGGCCAATTCTACGGCCACATATCCCATTCCCCATAAAAATGAAGAAACAAACAGTGCTGTTTTACCCATCGATTTCAATTTATGCATTCATGTCTCCTTAATTTAGTTATAATAGTAGTAATGAGGTATCCTTAATGAACAATGTCCACACTATTTTAGCACCACATGCAAACCATGCACAAATAATTTCTGATTTATTGAAACAAGACAAAGCTAAAGCAGGTGTTTCACTACTACCTTTTCATGTCTTTTTATCGCAACTAAGTGATAAGAGCAATAACACTGCTTTGTTTGTACAAGCATATGACATCATTTTTAACAATCGATCATCCTTTTTAACATTAAAAGATAGTTTGCACTATCCAGAGATAGTTAAACAACTAGTTTTGTTTGTCAAAGAAATGATTTCATATGATATCGAAATTGAATCATTACCTGAATCAAATCCAAAAGAAAAAGATATCAAGCACATTGTTTACTTAATTTATGATTTATTTAAACACTCTATTACACTATCAAAAATAAAGAAACATATTGTAGATGCTTCAGAAATTTCGATATATCCGTTTTATATGTCTATTTTTGATCATCAAGTAACTCAATTTTTAATTAAAAAGAAAGCAACTTATAAAAGTTATCCTACCTTTTTCAACCCTAACAAAAAAGCTCATTATGCACTAAATACTAGTAAGGAAGCAGAAGCTATCACACAACATTTATACAAACACCCAAACCAAAAAACACTCATTGTATGTTGTGAGCAAGCTACTCTACCTTTGATGCTTACTACATTTTTAAGTCGCTATCAACTCTCTTATTCGATTGACATTACTTTTCGTCCTTCCATTGTTGTTGATTACTATTTATTGTTGGTGGATTTTTATCTTACTAATGATATTGAATCATTACTTGAGATATGTGCAAGCAAGATTTTTGATTCAAAATCTCAAACTGAACTAATACAATACATCAACTTAAGAAAATGTACGATGGATGATTTAATGAGACCATTAACTCATTATCAAAACGCTTCTTTCACTTCTAGCATCGACAAAAGAGATCAACAACAGCTTATCTCATTAGAAATAATGGCTGAAACTCAACGTCAAGCGATTGAGCAATACCTTCATAACAATGAATCAAGTCCTTATGTTATGGCTTTTAATGTTCTTGCAAAAAACATCAATGATTTTGATGAGCTTGAACAACAAACCTTTTTTAAGATGAAGGAAATCATTGAAGACACCATTAAAACCTCAACTCAAACAGATCAACTAAGAAGTTTACTTGAGTACTTACTACTCTCAATTCAACCCACATCTTTAAAAGCAAATGAAAACATACACATTACTAACTTAAAAAATGGTTATCAGAGTGGGTATGATCAAGTGATTGTAGCTGGAGCAAACCAACAACATTTTCCCGCCTTTAGTAAACAAACTGGGATCATTGACGAAAACTACTTAGAAAAAATTAACTATCCTACCTTAGAAGAGCGATTATCTCATCATATTAAGCAATTAGATTATATTTATACATGTGCACCTTCTATCATATTTTCCTACTCCACATCTACTTTTGAAGGAAAGATTCAATCAGAATCCTTTGATTTAATCCAAGACATACCAAAGTCACCGTGGAAGATTTCCAAATTTGGAGAAGTTCCTAAAAAAACATACAAGCTAAAACCTGCCATTGCGAAAGATCTCTTTTTTAAAGAAGATAGTGTTTATGGAAGTGTTTCGTCCTTTGAAGTGTTTTTTAATTGTCATTATCGATACTTTCTAAAATCTGGTTTAAAACTATCCAACAACGACGTTGAACCAACGTTAGTTGCGCTGATGGGTACTATTGCCCATAACCTCGTGGAAGACTTAAAGAAAAACAAGGTTAATGAGTACAATGAAGTACAGCTAAAACATAAGGTTTCTGAATTCTTTAAAGATTTATACATCATCTATCCTACCCAAGTTGTTTATTGGCAATTTATTGAAACACGTTTGTTTGCTCAACTATCCTTAGCCATACAACGACTTCTTGCTGCTGAAAAAGATACAAGTTTTGAATTCTTCCAAGCAGAATTACAATTTGAGCAATCATGGGAGCTTGATGAAACACATAAAGTTATATTGAAAGGGTTTATTGATCGTATAGACAAAACAACTGATTTTATTCGTATACTTGATTATAAAAGCAGTGAAAAAAACTTGTCTTATAAAGAAGTTAAAGCAGGACTTCAATTGCAACTATTAACCTATGCAATTGTTGCTGATAACTTGTTTACTCAAAAGATTTCAAGTGTCCACTATTTCTCGTTTTTAAATGAGGTTGTCGATATATACAGTCAAAAAGTCAATCGAAATAAAATTGAGATAACTACGAAAGATGATTATTTGAAACTTTTTTACAACAAACACAAACTAAACTCATGGTTTTTAGATGCAGACGCTAGCATGTATCATAGCGATATGTTTGTAAAACAGCTGACTAGCACAGGTAAAGTAAGAAAAGATGGTCTTTATGATAAAGTAAAAGTTCATGAGTTTTTGCTAACTGCTTACTCTTATTTAGTAGATACCTTAGAAAAGGGAGATATTTTACGAAATCCGGTTAAAAATGCATGCACCTACTGTGATTTTAAACAAATTTGTGTGTTTAAAGACAAATATCGTGAGTTACCTGATTTTGATGTAGAAAATACGCTAAAAGGAGATAAAAAGAATGCTTGAAAAAAACAAAGAAATTAGTTCAGTTGCAATCAACACACTCGATAAAAATATCCTTGTTAGTGCTTCTGCTGGAGCAGGAAAAACAAAACTGCTTATTGATCGTCTTATTAAAAGAATAACCAAAGATCACGTTGATGTGACTCGTATTTTAGCTTTGACCTTTACTGAAGCTGCTGCTTTTGAAATGAAACATCGGCTTCAACAAGCAATTACTGAGCAATTAGAAAAAGATAATAGTGCCTTTTTAAAACGTCAATTATCGCTAATTGAAACTGCTTCAATCTCCACCATCCATTCATTTTGTCTTTCTATCGTCAAAGATTTTAGTTATGTACTTAATTTAAACCCAAAAATGGTGACTAACTTACTCGATGAAGCTACTAAAACTACGATGCTTCAACATTGCCTTGATGAAGTTATTGAACAAGCAACAATGAACAATAATGAATCTTTTTCTCTTTTAGTAGATCATCTATGTCATAAAGTTCACGATTTAGAGCCATTAAAAACAGCGATTAAAGAAGTTATGAATGTTCGATCATCTAAAGTAGATCCTTACTTATGGGATGAAGAAATCATACGTCTTAGTGATAAAAGATCGAAAATAACTGATTTACCAAGCAATATTGTAAACTTGATATCAGAAAGTGAATTACTAATTATTCATCAACTGCTTAATGTGGTAGCTAAAATACATAAAGACTACACATTCATATTAGAAGACTCCATACATGCTTGGGATAAAGTAAACCAACTTTTAAATAATTGTGAAACCTTTATAAACAATCGTGATTTTGCATCTTATCAACAATCATTTTTATGTATCGCTACAATTAAAACACCTACGATTAAAGATGATGATGCATATGCAAAACTCAGGGATTCATTTAATAAAATGTTAAAGAAAAAAGTTGAAAATATTCATAGTGAAGAAACTTATATGAATGATTTACACCAACAACAACCTTTGTTTAAACAATTGCTCTTATTAGCTGATCAAACACAACAGCTGTTTCAACAAGTTAAAGTTAAACATCAAACTATGGATTTTGATGATATGGAAAAATATGCATTAGAGATATTAAATCATGCGCAGTTTAATGTATCTTCTGTTTATCAAGATCGATTTGTGGATGTCCTTGTTGATGAGTTTCAAGACACAAACGATATCCAACATGAAATCATATCTAAGGTCAGTAGAACAAACAATGTCTTTCGAGTTGGAGATATCAAACAATCCATTTATCGATTCCGTAATGCTAAACCACAGCTAATGCGTGATCTTATTCAACATGAAAATGATAATAATATAAACCTTGTATTACCTAACAACTTTCGTTCTTCACAAGATATCGTACAATTTAATAATTTTGCTTTTAATGCATTTATGAATATCCCTACTTTTGAAGATCAATACACACAAGAAGATCATGTGTCTATTGGACTAGAAAGACAACTATCTAGAAACATTCCTGTTGAACTCGACATTATTGACATTGATATCGAGCAAGAAGAACAACATGAAGATAGTGAAAACAATGAACATGCATCGTCTAATGTTGAATTTGATGAAACAACACAAGAAGGACAACTGAAAGCACGTCATATTGCAAAACGGATAACTCAGCTTTTACAAGAAGGTTATGCTTTTAAAGATATTTGTGTGCTTGTTAAAACACATAAAACAAAAGCTTTCTTAAAAGATGTATTTGATGAAGTCAGTATTCCATATTTTATTGATACAAAAAGTGGCTTTTTTAATTCTCAACCTATACAAGATGTACTTACTTTTCTTCGTGTATTAGAGAACCCTGACGATAATATTGCTTTTGTGGGTCTTTTAGCGAGTCCTTTTTTCAATTACAGTTTTGATGAACTTGCCAATTTAGCCATTATAAATCGTACTAAACATTTAACTTATTATGAGCTTATTAAACAAGAGCATCCTGAAGTAGCTGCACTATTGCATCAATTAAAAAAGGATAGTAAAGGTAAGAACTTAACAAGTATTCTGTCAATGATATACGATGTTAATAATTTTTATCACTTATCTTGTGATGAACAAGCAAAAATCAACTGCGATTATTTATTAGAAAAAGCAGCCACACTCGATAAGCAACACAAACACTCTATTACCTATTTCCTTTCCATCATTAATAATTTGCAAGATGAAGTTAGCTCTGAAGCATTAGCAATTGGTAAAGATGAAGATGTTGTTAAAGTGATGACCATTCACCAATCAAAGGGATTACAGTTTCCAGTCGTCTTCTTTTGGACAAACAATTCCAACAAAATTAACGATTTAACGAGCAAGATTATTGTGGATAATGATTTAGGAATCGGATTATATTCCATTCTTTTACCTCATCGATATAGAAGAACAAATATATTGCGTCAAGCAATCGAATTTAATAGTGTCAAAGCTGAACTACAAGAGCAAATTCGATTGTTGTATGTTGGACTGACACGTGCAGAAACAAAAATGATTTGTGTAGCTCTTAAAAGCACTGAATCAAGCACTGACCCAATTGATCAATACATGATTTACAAGAAAAAGGGAAATGGATATTGGTTAAGCAGTCTATTTAAACAGTCCAATGAAAGCTTTTTAAAAATGAATGTTGTTTCTCCAACGCTTTCTGTAACTGAGATAAAATCATTAAAGCCTCTTATTAAGGACTCTCCTATCTTGCTTGAAAAGAAACATAAAAAAGAAGATAAAAAGCTTATTGCTTTTAAACCTTCACTTCAGTTTTATAATACACTAAAACAAAGTGAACGTGGTTCTCTAATCCATGATGCTTTATCACAGCTTATTACTCACTCCTTTGACATATCAGTCTTAGAACATTTAGATTTAGACACCATGATGAAACAGCAAATACTCTCTTGGGTTAATGATCCATTAACAAAAGCATTAAAAGAACATCCTATGTTTAGTGAGTACCCGATTATTTTTACGATAAACAAACAGTACCAACAAGGTTATATTGACTTACTTATTATGACACCATTGAAAAATATTATAATTGATTTTAAAAGTGATAAAGTTACTTCATCAGAAGCATTGATTACAAGACACTCTGATCAATTGAAAAACTATGTGTTTACAATCCAACATATTTTTAAAGATAAGGAAGTTGAAGCATTCATTTATAGCACTGAGCTACAAACTTATATTGCAATTTAAAACACCATACACATCTGTGTATGGTGTTTGTTTAATCACTAAATAAGTTGTACAACTCACTAACTGGTTTATGATCATAAATTGCTTCAATGGTTTTCGCTAGCATAAAGCCAATCGAAATTTGCTTGATTTTTGGCTCTTTTCTTTTTTCAGGTGGAAGTGTAATGGAGTTTGTTATGACAACTTCTTTTACTTTTGAATTATGTATTCTTTCAACTGCATCTTTAGACAATATCCCATGAGATACTGCACAATACACTTCTTTAGCACCTTTATTATACAATAGTTCCACACCACCAATCATCGAACCACCAGTATCAATGATATCATCAACAACAATACATATTTTCCCTTCAACATCACCAATAATATTTAATGACTCTGATACATTTGGTTTTGTTCTTCGCTTATCAATAATAGCTATTGTAGAATCAGGAATTGAATCGGATAGTTTTCTTGCACGTGTCGCACCACCATGATCTGGTGAGACCACAACAACTTCTTCATCAAAGTGTTTCGCTCTAAAATATTGCCCAATCATAGAAACTGCTGTTAAATCATCGATTGGTATGTTGAAAAACCCTTGAATTTGTGGTGCATGCAAATCTAATGTCACAATTCGATCTGCCCCAGCAACTTGCAACAAATCAGCCATTAACTTAGCGGTAATTGGTTGCCTTGCTCGTGATTTACGATCTTGACGTGCATATCCAAAATATGGCATAACTACTGTCACTTCCCCTGCAGAAGCACGCTTAAAAGCATCCAATGCTACTAATATTTCCATGTATCTTTCTGATACAGGATTACAGGTAGATTGAATTAAAAATACCTTTTTACCACGCACTGATTCTTCTGGCTCAACAATAATTTCACCATCTGCAAAATGCCTTACAGCAATCTTTCCTCTAGTTAATCCTAAATATGAACAAATCTCCTCTGTTAAATCAATACTTGATGTCAATGCAAACACAATGATGTTATCTACCACGTTTATCTCTCCTACCTATTTGTTTTTATATTTTTGGCCATAGCCCTGTTTGTTTTCTTGACGAACACGACCAATGGCCATATCTCCCTCGTCTACATCTTTGTTAATGGTTGTACCTGCTGCCACTACAGCGTTTTTCCCCACCTTAACAGGCGCAATCAAATTAACATTACTACCAATAAATGCACCCTCTTCAATGATTGTTTTATATTTGTTTTTACCGTCATAATTTACCGTTACAACACCACAACCAAAGTTCACATCTTTTCCTACTTCTGCATCTCCAACATAAGTTAGGTGCGCACATCGACCATTTTCACCAATGATTGAATTTTTCATTTCTACAAAATTCCCAATTCTTGATTTTTCATGAACTACGGTTGCATTTCTCAAATGAGCAAAAGGACCAATTTTACAATTTTCTTTAACAATGCTATCTGTAATACGACTTGAGTCTATGGTTGTATTATCAAATATTTCAGAATTGCAAATTAAGCAATTTGGGTAAATAGTGCATCCTTTACCAATTTTGGTCGATTTTTGTAAGTACACATTTGGATAAATAACACTATCCATACCTATTTGTACATCCACATCAATGTATGTAGTTAATGGTTCAATAATGGTAACTCCATTGTTTAACCAATAGTCATTAACTTTTGCTTGTAACCACTTGTTTGCTTCTACTAGTTGTTTACGATCATTAATCCCCATCACTTCAAAGCTATCTTCAATTACAACTGTGTTAACTTTATAGTTATTTTTATTAAATATTTCAACCAAATCAGTTAAATAATATTCTTTTTGTGCATTGTTGTTAGAAATATCTTCTAAATGTTTAAATAATAATTCGTTGTCAATGCAGTATATTCCTGTGTTAATTTCTTTAATATCTTTTTGCATGTCATTTGTATCTTTAAACTCAACAATTTTCTGAAATTTCCCATGCTCATCTTTAACAATACGACCATACATTGCCGGATCATCTAAGATTGTTGTCGCTACTGTTAAATCATGGTCTTTGTTAGCTTTGAATATTTCGTTTATTGTCTCTGGTTGTACTAAAGGGATATCACCATACATAATAAGTGTTGATCCTTTGTTACCTTTTGCAATCTGAGCTTGTTTAACAGCATGGCCTGTTCCTAATTGCTCGTGTTGAGAAGCATAGAGTACACGATCACCTAAATGCGATTGAATGCGCTCTGCATCATGCCCTACGACAACTACTTGAAAATCAATGTTGCATTTCTCTAAGTTATCCACAACATGCTCAATCATTGGTTTACCCAATAACTCATGCATGACTTTGTTCTTATCTGATATCATGCGAGTACCTTTACCCGCAGCTAAAATAATTGAAGATCTCATAAATCCCTCCTGTCATTATTGTATAGGATTGCGTGACATAAAAAAAGCCTTCACCCAAACATTCTGCTCTTTTTAACAAAAGGAACTTTGTCAAAATAGTGCTGTACTGCTTGATCTGCTAAGTCATCACTTAACGTTAACCCATAAACACTTGACCCTGTTGCACTAATCATCACTTTATCAAAACCAAAAGCTTCCAATTCTTCAATGTAATCTTTCAGTTTAGGGTATTTTTCGATTGCTCTACTTTCATAATCATTATGCATGTTATCAATTAATCGATTATATTCATTTTCTTTTAACGCTTCTACACACTCATCAATGGATTTACTGTTTTCAATAGAAAGTAAATCATCATATGTATCCTTCGATGAAATTCCAAAATTAGGTTTTAGAACAAAAGCATAAAAGTAGAGTTGACGATCAATAGGAATCACTTTCTCTTTATCCACCATTACTGCTTGATTATCAATGCAATACATCGCTTCAGTTGATATCTCATCGGCTAACTCTAACCGTTGGTTTCTTGATAACCCAAGTTCATAGTACTCATTAAAATAATTAATCATGGTCGCAGCATTACTACTTCTACCACCAAGACCTGCTAAAGATGGAATGTTTTTAACAAGATGAATTTTTTGTGGTGGAATAGTGAATTTCTTTTGAAATAGCTTGACTGTTTGTACAATTGAGTTCTTTTCATTTGTTGGTATATAAAATTTGTCACATGTAAAGACATCCTCTTTACTTTCTTTTATGTGAATACTATCAAACAAATCAATCGGTATATTTATCAATTGATACTGTTGACCAATTTTTTTTAAAAATATGTTAATAAATGCTTGTGCTCTAAGTTTCATTTTTTACTATCACCTCAAACAATCTTTTAAAATCTTCAAATGCTAAACTTTGTGCACGAATGGTTGTTTCTAAATCCGCAAGCTGTAAATATTCATTAATTCTACTTGTATCTTTTACAATTTCCTTCAAATTATTCGCTAGTGTTTTTCTGCGAAAGGCAAAACACTTTTTAATAAAATCAAATATCGGAGCATATGCTTCTTTATCTACGTCTTTTTTTGGTTGAAAAATCAGTATTGACGAATCAACATCCGGTTTTGGATAAAAAACATGTTTAGAAACATCAAAAGCTAGTGAAACATCAAAGCAAGTTTGTGCATAAATAGAAAGAGCATTATATTGCTTGGAATCTTTTTTTGCTTTAAATCGTAATGCTACTTCTTTTTGAACCATTACCACGATTTTTTGTACATCGTGTGATGTCTCAAACAACTTAAACAAAATAGGTGTTGTTACATAGTATGGTAAGTTTGCACAAACTGTAAAAGAACTAAATGGCAGTTGGTTTAGATCATATTGTAAAAAATCCTCATGCACAACCACTAAATTATCATACTCTAAGCAAGTATCTTTAAGTATGTTAACCATGGTTAAATCTATTTCAACAGCAACAACTTCTTTTGCATGCTCACATAGTGCTTGTGTTAAACTACCAATACCAGGTCCAATTTCAAGCACACAACTCGTTGAATCTATACTTGCGACCTTCACAATCTTATCAATAATGTTTCGATCAATAATGAAGTTTTGTCCTAAGTGTTTTTTAGCATGTAAACCATGATCTAATAACACTTCTTGTACACGTTTGTACGTTGCGATTGTTTTACTCATAATAGTTTCACAACATCTTCCTTTGTTAGTTTTAACATGTTTAAATATTTAAACATTTGTTTGCCATTAGCTATTGGTAAATGCAATTTCTTACATAGCTCATTTCGTAATGTTTGACTGTTGTTTTTCCCTGTCAGGTGTAAATCAATAAAGTCCTCTTTACTTAAAGTCTTTTCACGTGCGGATGTGTATAAAGCTTGAGCATTTTCAAGAGCTTTTAAAATCTCTTGTTTGCTTGCGTGTTCTACTCCAACTTTCTTTTGCTTTTCAACTAGCACAGCATGTTTAGCTTGTGGTATATGTTGGTGCAATACATTTCGTATTTGATTACCTGGACTATCAGGATCAGTAAAGATTATTAATCCATTTTTTTCGGCTATGCATTTTGCATACGCAATAAATTCTTTCGATAGATGGGTTCCATTACTAATGAGTATATCTGCATCAACTACCGACTTAATCTTCGCTTCATCATGTTTGCCTTCAACGACTATCGTTTCTTTTATCACTGGTTTTTTCATCATCTGTATTATACCATAAATAAAAAAAGCAGCATTTTGCTGCTTAGTTATTTGGTGTTATATTACACACACGTTGACGATTTGAGTTTACTGTCAATTGACCTTTATCCACAAAGCGAACTGTTGCATATTGTGTCTGAGTAAGACGCACTGCATTAAGGTTTGATTGATCACCAACAAATAAGTCCAATGTTCTTCCAGATACACCACGATCAAGCACAATGGCTTTAAATGGAACACCTGGTGTTAATCCCATCCCTGAGAATTTGTGATTTGTGATTTCCACAACACTACAAAACGGAATAGAACGATCGGATGCTAATACATAGTATCCTTCGTAAGTAATTCCATCTTTAAGAGTACCATCCATTTGGCGCACTGCAGGTTTGGTTGAAATACCAATTCCTGATGCTGTGTTTGATACACCTTCAGCGTTTGGACTACATCCACCACAATTTGCTCCATATCGATAAATACGTGTTGGGAAGAATACAGAACCGACTTCTGGTTTTGCTCCATATTCAAATATGCGTGGTTGTGATTCAATAATTTCTTGAGAATTGACATTGAGTGTACGAGACAACTCATTGCCAGCTAGATCATAAGCCACCGTATACTCGTTGACTTGTTTTTTAGGTGAACCAGGATCGACTAGCCCCGCAATCCATGATACACCGCCTGGTTTGACAGGCCCGTTTTGATACACCGTTTTAGGTGCCCCTAATATAAATTCTTCTATTTCAATTTCAGTTGTATATGGTTCTCTTAGAAAAGTTGGTTGTGCAGATAGTGTTTGAAGTACTACTGGATTAGTAGTTTCTACCTTTGGAGCACAAGAACTCAAAATCACAATCGCAATGATTCCAAAATAACGAATCAAGCTTTTGATCATATTTGTCTCCTTTCTTTCAAGACGTTGGTAGTTTACCACAATAGAATGCATTTGTCTAATTTTTGACCTAAATGCTGTTTTTTACTACTGTTTTTCACTATTGTTTAGTAATGATAAACGCTTTTACTATTTGTATGTTGTTAGTTTACAATATTTAAAAACAAGGCCATACTAATGCCTTGTTTACTTACTCTTATAAAAAACTCGATTGTAATTATCGCTTAATGTTTGCATTAATTCTTTTTGTGAAACACCTTTTATTTTAGCCAACTCTTTTGCTACAAAACTAACATAAGCTGGTTGATTTTTCTTTCCCCTGTATGGTGTAGGTGTTAAATATGGAGAATCAGTTTCCACTAGCAAATGATCTAAACTGATTTCTGCAGCCACCTCTTTTGGTACTCTTGCATTTTTAAAGGTTAATGGACCAGCAAAAGAAATCATCATATTTTCCTCTACAAATTCTTTTGCCATTTCAACACTTCCACTATAACAATGCATTATACCTGTGGTTTTAACAGGATAGCTTTTTAAAATATCATACACATCTTGTGTTGCTTCTCGATTATGAACAATGATTGGCTTGTTTACTAAATTAGCCAATTCAATTTGCTTTACAAACATTTCTTTTTGGATATCGATTGTATCTTTTTGCCAATAATAATCCAGCCCAATTTCACCAATTGCCACAATTCGCTCATCATGAGCTAGCTCAACAAGTTGTTTAAATTCATCCTGAGTTATAGTATGTGCATCACTTGGATGAAACCCTACAGCGACATCAATGTTTCCATATTTTTGTTGAAGATCAAAATTAATATACGCTTCTTCAATGCTAGTTGATATACTAAGCACTTTGCTTACATTATGGTCATAAAGTTGCTGAATCACATCATCGATACAATCAAGTAAAGAATCATCGACTAAATGAGCATGAGAATCAATCCATCCTAGTTTTCCCATACTGATGTCCCCGCAATCCAATCATGTATACTTCGATGTTGGTTTTGACCTAATACAAACAACATGTTAATAATTACAACCCAAACAAAATATCCAGATACAAAGAAAATCTTAGCAACACTACGAATTAAAATGGTTGAAAGGTCCAAATGATAAGAGTTGTTTTGCTTGATTCGTAATCCAAATATTGCTTTACCTATTGTTCGTGAGAAAATTGATAAACAAATCACTTCATACAACACATAAATAACAAATGATATTGCAGAAAGCCAAATAAAATCACTTAACACATTTAAAAACGGTAGCACACTAAGCACTAATTTAACAATTCCAAAAGCAAGCAATACTATACTTGTTGGAATCATAATGAGTATGTAATCAATAATAAACGCTAATCCTCTTTTTATAAATAGTTCCATATTATTTCCCCAGGCAGAATCTTTTAAATATTTCATCAATTAACTGCGTTTTATGTTGCCCATGTAAAATTGTTGTTAGTGCATCATAAGCTTGTTGTAAATCAATCGTTATTATATCCACTTCATATCCATTTTCAATTGATTGCTTAGCTGCTTGTATGTAATAAAAAGCTTGTTGAAACAATCCTATTTGCCGTTGATTATGAAGCAAGGGTTGTTTTGTTGCTAATAAGTTTTTTGCAAACATCTTTTCAATCTCATCAATCAGTGGTTGAATGTCTTTATTTAGTGCTGATATTTGCAAAGCATTCTCTTTTATCGCTAAATCACTTTTATTGTACACAATAATTCGTTGTTTGTTTTTTGTTCTCTCTAATAATTGCTCGTCCTTATGATCTTGCTTACTTGATGCATCTAAAACTAAAATAATCAGATCTGCAGACTTTATCGATTCAATGGATCGATTAATTCCTATTTTCTCCACCACATCTTCACTCTCATGAATTCCTGCAGTATCAATCAAATGTAATGGAATATTTTTGAGTCGAATCCATCCTTCCACTAAATCTCTTGTTGTACCTGCAACTGGAGTAACAATTGCTTTATCTTCATTTAATAATGCGTTTAATAAACTACTTTTCCCAACATTTGGCTTTCCTAAAATGACTGTTTTTACACCCTCTTTGATAATCTGCCCATCTTTGGATAAATTCAATAAGGTTTGTGCTTTATCTAACCATCTATTAACTGATGGAAGTATTTCATTGGTTGTTAGTTGGTGAATATCTTCGTATTCAGGGTAGTCAATGTTTACTTCGATATGTGCTATCATACTTAATACTTCTTCAATCATTGGTTCTAAAATATCTTTAAGCGCTCCAGATAATGTATTCATAGCAAGTGCTGCAGCTTGATCACTATTAGCATGAATTAAGTCGTTTACAGCTTCAGCTTGAATTAAATCAATCCTACCATGAATAAATGCACGTTGAGTAAATTCACCTGGCTGTGCCATTCTTGCTCCAAGCCCTAATAAGATTGAAACCAAACGATTGGCTACGATACTGCCACCATGCGTGTTTATTTCTACAATATCTTCAGTTGTGTATGTTTTTGGCCCTTTAAAAACACTTACCATCACTTCATCTATGATGGTATCATCATGAGGATCTTTTATATGACCATAAGTGATAGTATGAGATTGTTTTACGTGTAAATCTTTTGTGAACACTTTGTTTGCGATATCCAACGCTTCTTGCCCACTTAAACGAACAATAGCAATGGCTTGTGGTGTTGTTGCGCTACTAATTGCAACAATTGTATCTTGAATCATCTTAGGTCCTTTCTTATTAATAACAGCTCTATTATATCATGAGAAATCACAGTTAGAAAAAGCATGAATATCATGCTTTAGTCTTCTATTACATGTAGTAGTTCTAAAATTCTATTAAGATCATCATCCCCATGATAGTGAATTTGAATTTTATTATCATCAATCACAACTTTTGTTTGAACCTTTTTTTCTATAAGTTGGATTGCGTAGTCATACCTTGAAAGATCTTTTGTTGGCTTAGGTTTGCTTGATACCTTTTTAAGCATCTTTTCTACCGCTCGTACAGACAAGCCTTCAGATACAATTTTCTTTGCTAATGGTAAAATATCTTGTGTTTCAATAAGAGGAATTAATGGACGAACATGTCCCATACTTAATTGATTATCAACAACTAATTTTGCAACCTCTTTTGGTAGTTTGTTTAATCGTAATGTGTTTGCAATGTGTTCTCTTGATTTACCTACTTTTTTAGCAAGCAACTCTTGAGTGTAATCAAATCGATCCATCATTTGCTGATAAGCCATGGCTTCTTCCATGATGTTTAAGTTCTCACGCTGGATGTTTTCAATTAATGAAACTTCCATCATTTGATCATCATCAAAATCCACAACAATGGCATCAATATCATCAAGTTGAATTAACTTAGATGCTCTAAGTCTTCTTTCACCAGCAATTAACTCATACCCAATATCTGTTTTTCTAACTAGAATAGGTGTTAGTATCCCATGTTCTAATATAGAGGCGGCTAGTTCTTGAATTTTAGTTTCATCAAACTCTTTTCTCGGTTGATATGGATTGTTAATGATTGAATCAACTGGTATTTTTGTTTTGTCACCTACAAAAACATCACTACTCCCACGTTGTATTTCTTCTAACACATCACTAACATCTTCGCCAAAAATAGCACCAAGACCTTTGCCTAATCGGTTTTTCTTTTCGCTCATTGTTTGCCTCCCTCATTGCGCTTTAACACTTCTTTTGCTAAAGCTGCATATGATTTTGCACCTTCAGAACGAACATCATATTCAAAGATAGATTGTCCTGCAGATGGAGCTTCTGTCAACTTAATGTTTCTTGGAATCATACTTTTATACACACGTTCTTTGAAATATTTCCTAACTTCTGAAGAAACTTCTACACTTAATCGAGTCCTTACATCAAACATCGTTAGAAGTACTCCCTCAATATAAAGCTTTCTATTAAAAAGTTTTTGTACTAAACGTATCGTTGATAATAGTTGAGTTAGTCCTTCTAATGCATAATATTCACATTGCACAGGAATAATCACACTATCCGCAGCAGTTAGTGCATTGGTGTTTAACAATCCTAATGATGGCGGACAATCAATAATGATATAATCGTATACTTCTTTCATTGGATCAAGTTTATTTTTAAGTAATTTTTCTCTTCCAACTTTAAAATCCACCATTTCTAAATCTGCTCCTGCTAAATCGATAGTAGAAGGAATCAAATCAAGAGGAGGTTGTTTAATTTGCTTCACAACTTGCTCTGTAGACACATCACCCAACAACAAATCATATGCACTTAGCTTAAAACTCGCACGATCTGCACCAACACCTTGGGTGGTGTTTCCTTGAGGATCAAAATCAATTAATAGTACCTTCTGTTTTAAATACGCCAATCCAGCAGCTAAGTTTACACTTGTAGTTGTTTTACCAACACCACCTTTTTGATTTGCGACGGCAATGACTTTCCCCATGACTTCTCCTTTCACTTTTTAACAACGACAGTAAATGAATATTGACTTTCTGTATCACTTTCAATAATTTCTACTTTAGTCCCTGCTTTTTCAATCATAGATACTGCTTGAAGCAGTGTATTTTTTACAATTTTTGTATTTCTGGTTAATCCCTTAGTTAATGGTTTACGAACTCTTGTCTTTACATTATCTTGTTGTTGGATTAATTTTTCAGTTTCAGCTACGTTTAACTTCGCATTAACAATCTTCTCTAATAATTCAATTTGTTGTGATTTTTCAACTTGAAGCAATGCTCTAGCATGACGCTCTGTTATGCTTCGGTTTGAAATTGCTGCTTGGACCTGTTCACTTAATTGCATCAATCGGATTTTGTTAGCAATCGATGATTGTGATTTACCAAGTACTTGAGCTAATTTCTCTTGCGTCCAACCTTTAAGCTTAATTAACTGCAAGTAAGCATCTGCTTCTTCAATAGCACTTAAATTTTCACGTTGTATATTTTCAATTAAAGCCATTTGTGCTATTTTTTTATCACTCGTGTTCATTACATGGCAAGGAATGGATGCAAATCCTGCTAATACCATGGCACGATATCTTCTTTCCCCAGCAATTATTTCATATTGTGACTCATATGGCCGCACAACAATCGGTTGTATAAGTCCATTTTCACGAATAGATTGTGCCAACTCTAATAATGCATCAGCATTAAACTCTTTTCTAGGTTGGTAACGGTTTGGTATTATTTGATCGATTGCAATCTCAATCGTTTCTTTCATGTTTATCTTCTCCTATAATGGCTGTTTCTTTATTTTACTATACAATCTAGGGTATTTGTTAGGTGTTTTTTCAAGTTTTCGAATAATAACGTTGTTTCTTTTAGCTATTTCATTATCATAGAGCAACTCAATTTCTTCAACATCTTCTATTGTAGCCTTTAATACTTTCAATGCATTGTTTGAAACCTCAATTTCATCATTAGCGTGTGCGCCTTTAAGAGCAATAAACAATCCGTTAAGTTTCAATAATGGCACACATAACTCGACTAAAATATCCAATCGTGCGACCGCACGAGAGACTACCACATCAAAAGTTTCTCTTTTATCTTTACTATCTTCAGCTCGAGATTGAATGACATTGACATTGTTTAGGTGTAATATGTCAATCATCTCATTTAAAAAAACAACTCGTTTATTGGTAGGTTCGATGAGTGAAAAATTTGTGTTGGGTAAAAATATTGCCAACACCAACCCTGGAAAACCAGCTCCACTACCTATGTCTGCGACATGTTGATTGTCCTTTAAATGCTTTAAGACAAGCAGTGAATCTAAAAAATGCTTAATGAATATTTGATCAATTTCCACAATTGCAGTTAAGTTTACCTTTTTATTATAGTCAATGAGGTGATTTGCATATATCATCAATGCTTGATGTTGTGCTTTGCTTACATCAATGTCATATGTTGATGCAAATTCTTTAAATTGTTGATAGTCCATAAAACCTCCGCATGAGAATTATAACAAATTTAAGATAGTATAAAAAGGTACACTACATACCAATATGCATGAAAAAGGCTGAGTCCTCAGCCTTATGATGATAATAGATCTTTCTTTTGTGTGAGTACCATTAATAGCACTTGAATGTCCGCTGGATTAACCCCTGAAATTCTAGATGCTTGGTCAATGGTAAGTGGTCGAATGCTCATTAATCGTTGTTTTCCTTCTGTGGATAATTGTAAAACACTATTGTAATCAAAGTCTTCTGGAATTTTCCACGTTTGAAGGACTTTCATTTTATCAGCTTCTTTTTTTGCTTTTTCAATATACCCTGCATATTTGATTTCAATTTCACACTGATTCATTGTTAACGCATCAATGGACACATCCATATCCTCAATAAAATCACTTAAATGTATGTTTGGTCTTTTCAGTGCTTCTAACATAGTCATGCCTGATTGAAAATTTAAGTACCCTGCTTTTTCTAACACTGTTGAAAAACGATCTCCCTTGATGATTTTAGTTTGGTTGATTAATTCATGAAGTTCTTCTCTTTGTTTTTCTTTTTTAATAAACTGTTCATATCTTTCTTTAGAAAGTAACCCAATGTCATATCCTTTTTGACTTAAACGACTTTCGGCATTATCATGACGCAACAACAAGCGATACTCTGCTCTTGATGTCAATAATCGATATGGCTCAACTGTCCCTTTATTAATTAAATCATCAATCATTACACCAATGTATGCCTCATCTCTTTTAAGAACAAGTGGAGGTTTTTGATCAATGGCTAAAACAGCGTTTATTCCTGCCATTAAACCTAATCCAGCCGCTTCTTCATAACCCGAAGTACCAATGATTTGTCCAGCACAATACAAGTTTTTAATTTTTCTTGTTTCAAGTGTCGGATAAAGTTGTTTTGGTTCAATTACTTCATATTCTATGGCGTAGGCATATTCACTAATCACACAATCTTCTAAACCTGGTATTGTGCGAATCATCTTTTCTTGTACTTCAATTGGTAATGAACTTGAAAATCCTTGTACATACGTTGTGTCTAGTCTTCTTGATTGTGGTTCTAAAAAGATTTGATGTCTTTCTTTATCCGCAAAACGCACCACTTTATCTTCAATAGACGGACAATAGCGAGTGCCCACACCTTCAACTACACCTGAATACATGCTTGATTTATGTAAGTTAAGTCCAATTATATTGTGAGTATTTTGGTTAGTATATGTTAAATAACATGGGTATTGATCGTCAATCGTTTCCTCATTTTTAGTAAGACTACTAAAAAACGTTTTATTTACGTCTCCTGGTTGTATGGTTGTTTTGGAAAAATCGATTGAATCTGTTTTTACTCGTGGTGGAGTACCGGTCTTCATACGAAGCGTTGAAAACCCAAGTTCTTTCAAATGATCTGATATGGTGCTACTTGTTGGTTGATTATCAGGACCAGAATGTGTAACTTTATCTGAAATCATGATTTTAGAAGACATGTATGTGCCTGTGGTTAAAATTACTTTTTTAGAATGTATTTCTTGATCATCATTTGTAATAATCCCACATACCTCATTGTCTTTAACGAGTAGTTTCTTTACCATGATTTGAAGTACATCTAGATTTTCTTGTTGTAAACAAACATCTCTCATCATTTCACTATAGTCAAGTTTATCGGATTGCACACGCAAACTACGAACCCCTGGTCCTTTGTTTGTGTTTAATAACTTAAACTGCAATGCTGTTTTGTCCGCAGTAATCCCCATCTGACCACCTAATGCATCAATTTCACGAACAACAATTCCTTTTGCAGGTCCCCCTACAGAAGGATTACATGGCATCATTGCAATTTTATCTATAATAAGCGTACATAACGCTGTTTTTTTATTACATCGTGCTGAGGCTAGTGCAGCTTCTACTCCTGCATGTCCAGCACCAACAACTATTACATCATACATACTCATCGCTCCTTGTGTTGTTATTTTAGCACAACAAGATTGAATTAAAAACAAAATAACATAATGTATCCTTTGAAATAGGGCTTGAGCAATATTTTCAGCAAAATCATTTGTTTTAACTAATATTTTCGTTGACAAACAATTAAATTGGTTATATTGTATTAGTGTAATTAATACAATTGTAAAGGAGGCATCATGTTTGTACTTGATTATAAAACTAAAATTCCAATTTATGAACAAATACAAGATCAAGTCATTAGTTTTATTGCCTTAGGGTTATTTAAACCCAACGAGCAGTTACCTGCCGTAAGACAACTTGCAACTGATTTAGGTGTAAACCCAAATACAGTCGCAAAAGCTTATCAACAACTTGAACATTTAGGGTATATTGTTTCACAAACTGGAAGAGGATCATTCATTAGTGATAATCGAAGTTCGATAGAATTACTAAAGCAAGAGTACTTCAATCAATTTGAATTAGTAATTAATAAACTTCAATCACTTAATGTGCCATATCCTCAAGTCAATGAATTGCTACTCTCACTTTATAAGGAGGAAGAATCGCTATGATTACATTACATCAAGTATCTAAAAGTTTTGACGATGTTCACGTTTTAGATCAAGTTGATTGGGCTGTTAGAAAAGGCAGTGTCTTTGGGCTTGTAGGACCAAATGGTGCTGGTAAATCGACAATTCTACGTCTAATTAGCGGGGTTATTTCAGCAGATGAAGGTGAAATCTTACTTGAAAACCAAACTATCTATGATAATCCCGATGTCAAAAAGAGAATTTTGTTTTTAGCTGATGAACCATTTTTCTTGCATCAAGCAACGATGGATGAAATGAAAGAGTTTTATCGAATATTTTATCCGTCCTTTAGTGATGAAAGTTATGAAAAGTTATGCCAAAACTTTCCTGTTGCTAGAAATAAAAAAATAAATGACTTTTCTAAGGGGATGAAAAGACAAGTTGGATTAATTTTAGCTTTGTCACTAAATCCTGATGTACTGCTTCTTGATGAATCCTTTGATGGACTAGATCCAGTAATGCGTTTAACACTGAAGCGATTTATTGCTCGTGAGCTTGAAAATCGTGAAATGACAGTGATTATCTCTTCTCACAACTTACGTGAGTTAGAAGATATCTGTGATCAAATCGCACTAATCGATAATAAAAAAATTGTCATGAGCGGTGAAGTAGACAGTATTAAAGGTGAATTTCATAAATTCCAAATTGGCTATCAACAAGAAGTACAACCTACCATCTTTGATGAGTTAGATGTTATTCATCAAGAGCGTGTCGGTAATGTATTTACGATTGTTATTAAAGGTGATTTAGTGAACTGTAAGAAGATCATCGCTAATACTCAACCTGTTTTATTAAATGAACTACCATTAAATTTAGAAGAGATATTTGTGTATGAAATGGAGGCAAGAGGATATGGAAAATCTATTTAAAGCTCGACTGAACTTTCATTATGTTTCGTTTCTTATAAAAAGAAACATTAAATTCATGGTTTTAGCCACAACCTTTATGTTTGCACTATATCCTTTAATGGCGTTTACCCAGTTTGTGTTAGACGCTTCAGGAACATATAGTCCTTATGTATTTTTAACTGGACGTATCTTTTTAACCATTTTGTTAGTGTTAAGTGTGTTTATTGTTCCATTAAATCTATTTTCTTACTTAAATGTTAAAAGAAACCTAGATGTATACCATGCACTTCCAATTAAACGAAAAGATTTGTTTTTATCTACTTTTGTTAGTACTCTAATTATTATACTCATACCATATACACTTATTTATACTTTTGGTGGCGTGTATAATGTACTTGTGATTGCGGATGTGGATGGATTAATGTTGTTTTATAATTACATATATTCCATCATTATTACCATGGCTGTCTTAATACCTATCTTGTTTGCCATGATGAACACCGGTACTGCAATTGATGGTTTCTTATATAGTGGCTTATTGCATGTTATTCCACCAATTGCTTATGGAACATACTTAGTCTTTGGTGAAACCATGCTTCTTGGTTTTAGTCCAAATCCGGATTTGTTGTTTGTTTTGTTTTCAACACCAATCTATGCTTTGTTTGATCTAAACTTTAATACTACCCGTACTTTTCCAAATCCTTGGGCGATTACCTTCTATTGGTTTGTATTTTCTTTAGTAGCAACATGGGTAGTATTGTACTTATACAAAATAAGAAGAAGTGAAAAGGCTGAAAATCCATTTACAAATAAATGGTTCTTTCCAATTGTTGTAACTACCTTAATTATGGTAGTTCAAGTATTCTTCTATTCCTTGTTCTCTAACTTCAATAACAATACTCTCATTGATGCTAGAACTCTAATTTTTCCAATAGTATTTACTTTTGTTGCATACATGATTTTAGATGTTATCGCACATCGTGGATTCAGACACTTCCTTAAAGGAATGCTCGCTTTTGCAATCACGACTGTTATTACACTTTCGTCCTTTGTTGGCTTAACGCTCACTAGAGGGTTTGGATATGTGACTAACGTTCCAAATGCTAATAATGTAAAGGAAGTTGAAGTTATCGTGCAGGACTCTCTTGGAATTTATGGTCCACTAAGACAATATGGGTATGATAGTTTTACTCACCAAATGAAACCAATGGTGTTTGATGATCCTCAACATATCGAAATAATCACTCAGTTGCATCAAAGTATTCTTGATGGATACAAAGAAATTGATTATCAAAAAGATCGATTGTACGATAGCATGATAGGAGAATTCCGATTTGATAATACAGGTTCAGTTACATTGACATACACCATGAATACTGGTTTAACGGTTGCACGAACATACCAAACAAACATTCAATGGTTAGATCCACTTCAACAGTTGTTTAACACACCACAATACTTTGCTCATTCCAATACTCCTTTAGAATTAGCACTAACAGATAACTATGATATTACGCGTTTAGAGATTAATAATTCATTGTTGTCATTTCCTGTCTTAATCAACAATGATGATCAAATGAAACAATTAATCACTCATTATAAAGAAGATTACCTAGCAAAGACTATCTCACAACACGTCAATAAATCAGTTGTTCTTGGATTTGCAAATATTGCAATATGTGCTAATCAAAATTGTGATAAAACTTATTATCCAATACGTGATGATGATACTAAGACATTGAATTATTTAAAGCAAATTGGTAAAGACATATCCTTTAGCAACACATCTCAAAACAATTTCACTTTGCTTATACCACCAACACAAGGCTCAGATTTCTTTAAAAACTCCGTTAGTGGTTATATGGCTTATGATCTTGAGGTAGATTTTACTCAAATAAGTTACGAGGAAGCACTTCTATTAACACCATTTATAGAAGTAGGAAACACGTATTCATACAATCAACACGTGTTGTTGATTCCTGAACTGACACCTTATCCAGAAGATATCAACAACAAGCTTATCTTTATTACAAATGAAGCAAATGAAATAATTCGCGGTATTTTGGAAGATAAGACTATTGAGAAATCAAACTACTTTGAATTAGTTAATATTCGATACTTAGACTAAGGAAGCAAAAGCTTCCTTTTTTTAATCACATTGTTTGCATACTTTTTGATAACTCGTTAGACTAGATTCGTTAAGGAGGATCTTATTAATGGATTTTAATTTACAAACACCAACACTTTTATTTTCCGCAATTTCATTATTAATGCTAGCATACACAAATCGTTTTTTGACTTATGCAGGATTAATTCGTGATTTATTTAAGCAACATCAAGAAAATCCTACAGACACAACAAAAAACCAACTGATAAACTTACGAAAAAGAATGTCAATCGTTCGTAACATGCAAATCTTAGGAGGTTTGTCTTTCTTTTTTAGTGTTTTAAGCTTAATGTTACTATTTTTCTCTTTTGATTTAATCGCAAAAATTTCATTTGGATTAAGTTTATTGTTTATGTTGTTATCTTTGTTGTTGATGATTATAGAGCTTCAAGTTTCTGTAAATGCATTAAACATACAGCTTAGTGATTTTGAAAAGAAAAATTAAGAAGTGATTAAAAAATCACTTCTTAATTAGTTAACACTTCAGGATGCATACGGTCATAAAGATTATTTATTGTTTCTTCGTTTGCATTAATGTTTAGCTTACTATCTTTAAAATAGACAATGAGTTGATTATCACTTTTTACACTTTTAGTCATTTGATCAAAGTACAATATTTTAAATGAAAAGCCAATATAAACAAATGCACGCTGGTTGATATACAACCGCTTGCTTACTTTAGTTAGTTCTCCATAATGTAGGACTTTGTATTTACTAAGTTTGTTGTTAGCTAGATAATATTCTTTAGCCAACAAAATACTTGCGATAATTATCAAACTAAGCCCAGTTAACCAAAGAACCACAACAGGCATACCCTCTTTAATTCTACCTTGAATATCAACGTACACTTCATGTACAAACATACTTTCTACTTGTTGACGATTCATGTTATAACTAACCATTAATTGCTCATATACATTTTCTTTAAACAATAAATGGTTATCGTTTGAAAAGTAAGATTCGCGTATAATTAGCGTTTCTTTTTCTTGAATGTTATCTTGCAAAAAGACAAACATGTACTTATCTTTTAATTGCATGACATACCCTTTGTATCTTTTTTGGTTTGTAGTACCTTCAAGTAAAATATCAATATCAGTGTATTGTAAACTATCGTTATTTACTTTTATGTACTTATAATTTTGTGTTTGCTCAACAATGTCATTAACATCATTTGCTGTAGGTGCATTAAAAAGATGGTAACCTTCCACTACTATTGTGTATCCTAATGCTAATGATAGTACACTAGCACTCATCGCTATCCATATATATCGTCGTATGTGTCTTGTTAAAGGGTTTTTCTTCATGTCTCTCCTAAAAAATTGATCGCAAGTATTATCGCACAATGCTTCCTTTTGGTAAATTTTTGATCTCTAAAATTTCATTGTCTTTAAGATGTTCACCAACTAAAATCATTCCTTCTGATAATACATCGCGAAGCTTAATTGGTTTTAAATTAGTAATAACGACTACTTTTTTACCAACCATTTCTTCTGGTGTTATAAAACTAGCTACTCCACTAACAATTTGATGTACTTTATTTCCACAATCAACTTGTGATACTAACAGCTTATTGGCATTTGGATGTTTTTCACATGAAATAACTTCACCAACTTTAAATGTTAGCTTAGCAAAGTCGTCAATGGTTGCATACTCAATTTCATCTTTAATATCTTCTTTAACATCTTCTTGTTTAACTAATGCAATTTTTTCATATGCTTCAATAGCGTCTTTGGCATTAATTCTTTCAAACAATATGATGTTTTCTTTATGCAATTGTTGGTTTTTTTCCAACAAACCAAAAGATCCATTCTCACTTAATGCTTGATGTTGCGTATTTAAAATAGTTAAAATCTTACTCGCTGTTTCTGGTAAGAACCCCTTTAGCCCAACACCAATAATACGAATGGTTTCTAGCAAATGATACAAGACTGTTTGAAGCCTTTCTTCATCTTCTTTGTGCTTTGCCAAAATCCATGGTGTAGTCTCATCAATGTACTTGTTTGCTCGTTTGCTTAGCTGAATGATGTGATCAAGTGCTTGCGCTACTTTTAACTCATTCATTGACTCTTTTACTTTCGAATGAAGTGTGCTTGCTTGATTAATTAAATCTTGATCAATTTCACGTACAGTTGTCGGTTTTAGCGTGTTTCCATCAAAATATTTCTGTGACATCGACCATGTACGATTGACTAAGTTTCCTAAGGTATTCACTAAATCAGCGTTAATTCTTTCAATAATGGATTCTAATGTAACGGTCCCATCATTCGCGAAGGGCATTTCACGTAGCATGATATATCGAACTGCATCCACACCAAACAAGGATACTAAATGATCTGCGTACATGACGTTACCTTTAGACTTACTCATTTTACCATCACCAACTAAAAGCCACGGATGACCAAACACTTGTTTTGGTAGCTCTATATCAAGTGCCATTAACATAATTGGCCAATACAACGTATGAAAACGTAAAATATCTTTCCCAATAAGATGAACATCCGCAGGCCAATACTTCTTAAATAACTCTTTATGATTACCATCAACATCATAACCTAATCCTGTGATGTAGTTGCTTAGTGCATCAATCCAAACATAGACAACATGTTTTGAATCAAAATCTACAGGAATACCCCATGAGAATGATGTACGTGATACCGCTAAATCTTGAAGTCCAGGTTTAAGAAAGTTATTGACCATCTCATTTCTGCGAGATGATGGTTGAATAAACTGAGGATTTTCTTCAATATGTTTCATTAGTCGATCTTGATACTTACTTAGTTTAAAAAAGTAAGATTCTTCTTTTTCTTTATGTACTTCACCATGACAGTCAGGACATTTACCGTCTTTAAGTTGCCCTTCAGTGAAAAAAGATTCACATGGAGTACAGTACCATCCTTCATACACGTCTTTGTAAATGTCACCTTGATCGTATAGTTTTTTAAATATTTTCTGTACTTGTTTTTCATGATACTCATCCGTTGTGCGAATAAAATGATCATAGGATGTATTCATTAAATCAAAAATATCTTGGATTTCTTTCGCTACTTGATCGACAAATTCTTTTGGTGATTGATTATTTTCTTTTGCTTTACCTTCAATCTTTTGGCCATGTTCATCTGTTCCTGTTTGAAAATAGACATCATAGCCTTCTTCTTTTTTAAATCGAGCAATTGCATCGGCTAACACAATTTCATACACATTCCCTAAATGTGGCTTGCCGGATGTATAAGCAATAGCTGTAGTAATATAATAAGGTTTTTTCATTGTTTTGACCTCCCATTGAATAAAAAAACGACTGTCTAAGGACGCAAAGCGCGGTACCACCTTAGTTCACAATCGTGCACTTATTTCTTTAACGCAGAATAACGGTTTATCTTACCTATCAGATAAACAGCTTCAAGATCATGTTCATTATGATTCAGGATGTGTTTTCACCAACCACACACTCTCTTGACCTTTTTCATAACTACTCTTCTTTTCATCGCTTGTTCTCTATGATTATACTCTTTGTGTACTTTACTGTAAAGAAAAGCCTACAATTCCATCTTATTTTCAAGCAAAAAGGTCATTTCTGACCTTCAACAACGTTTACTATGATAAATCTCATAACACTTATTCTTAGGTAAGCCTGTTTTTGCTGCTACTTCTTTAATGGCATCTTTTGCACTTAACCCAGATTGAATTAATTCATCAATGGATTGATACACTTCATTAAGATCAACTGGTTGAACTTTGATTCCTTCATCACCTTCGATAATTAGAACCATTTCACCTTTGTATGTATCTGCTTCTTTTAATATTCCTGATAAAGAGCCTCGTATAAACTCTTCATGCAATTTTGTTAGCTCTCTTGCAAGACAAGCTTTACGATCTCCAAGTAGTTCTAAACATAATTTCAATGTTTTTTCTATTCGATGTGGAGCTTCATAAAACACAAGTGTTGCTTGATAATGACGAAGCCTTGTAAGCAATCCTCTTACCTCTTTTTGATTACTTGGTAAAAACCCATGAAAATAAAATGGATGGGTTACAACTCCTGAAGCTACTAATCCATTTAACAGTGCACTACTTCCACTAATAGGAATAACATTGTATCCATGCTTGATTATGTTTTGTACCAACACATGCCCTGGATCAGCAATTAATGGATAACCAGCATCACTTACTAAAGCCACATTATATCCCTTATGCAACAACATTAAAATGCCTTTGACACTTGAATGTTCATTAAACTTTTGATGAGAAATGAGTTTGGTATGAATATCAAAGTGACTTAAAAGTTTTGCTGTATGTCGAGTATCTTCGCACGCAATAACATCTACTTCTTTTAATATGGAAATGGCTCTTGGAGTCATTTCTTCTAAATTTCCAATGGGCGTCGCCACAATGTAACATTTTGGGAAATCATTGGAAAAACTTTTTTGACGATGCACAAGCATCACTCCTTACTTTGTCTTAAACTTGTATCATTCATTAATTGTTCAAAGGTTAATTGAATGGATTCTTCTCTGTTTTCAATTTTTGCTTGTTGGCTAATAATATTCATAGATGAAACACGATACTTTTTACCTTGATATTCAATTTGTTCGTTCATTTTTGGTAAGTTTTTCTTTGCTTCTTTGTATATGCAATTTTCATATTTTAAACAACACATTAACTTTCCGCATTGACCAGATAGTTTTGGAATGTTTAATGCTAACATTTGATTTTTTGCCATGTTTATGGATATCACATCAAAATCTGTTAAAAACCGGGAACAACATGTCTCTTGTCCACATGTTCCGATTCCACCAATAAATTTTGCTTTATCCCGTGGACCTATTTGTCTTAACTCAATACGACACTTAAAAATGGCCGCCAATTGCTTTAATAAATCTCTAAAGTCTACTCTCTCATCCGCAACATAAGAGAAGATGATCTTAGAACGATCTAGTGTGTATTGTGCATCAATTAATCGCATGTCTAATCCAGAGTCTTCAATAGCTTGTTCACAAACATCCTTTGCGTCTAAAGCTAACTGAACATTGTCTTTGTAGTCTAAGATGTCTTTGTTTGTTGCCTTTCTAAGTACTGGTTTAATTTCACTTGAAAGATTAACTTCTTCCATTGGTATTAATCGTGCAATAACATCACCCAATTCAAGACCTCTAGCCGTTTCTACAACTACCTTATCATCCATTGTATAGTGATCTTCGTTTGTACCGAAGGTGTATGCTTTTTTAATTCCTTCAAAGCGAATGATGCAAGCATATTTAAACTCGTGTTTGTTTGTTGATTCGCTCATCGCTTATCCTCCTTGTTTTATTTGTTGTAAGGGCAAACATCATTTGGTCGACTAATAGATTCATGTTTGCGTTTGTTTGTATTTTATCTTTACCTTCGTTAAATATTTGCATCGCATAAAGATTAAATTTTTGTAAGTTTTTATTGTGAATTGCTTCATCCCACCAATCCACATCCAATGTGTTTTGATAAGCACTCTCTTTAAAGAAAATATACGAGATTTGGCAAAAAAGTTCAATGGTTTGCTTAATTTCTTTGCTTTTAAAGTTAAAACCTTGCTTTTGCAAATAAATACTAGCACCTAAAACATCGTCTTGAGCACGAGTAATGAATTCTTTAAATGTTTCTAACGTAGTCGAAAATTGCTCGCTGCTTGCTAAATCAATTGCACTCTCTAAATCTGAGACCATAAATGAAATTAAGTATCGACTTAATTTATCTTGAATGTCTTCTTTTAATAATGGCTCAATTTGTGTTGCGGCTTGTGATAAAAAAGGAATAACTTGGGTTCTAGATAAAATGGTTGGCAACAACTGATCTTGATTTTCACTTGTTAATATTGCAAGCATATCACTAGATGCTGGTTCTTCTAAAAATTTCAGTAAACTATTTAACGCTTCATTTGTTGCGTTTTCCACATGATGGATAATATATACTTTTTTTCCTGCTTTTTCTAAACTTGTTTGTAAAAAACGTGATTGTAACTGCAATATTTCATCTTTTTTTATGTTTCTTTGATGACCATCAATGAGTATTACATCCGTATACGATGATTCACGTACTCGACGACATGTGTTGCATGTTTCACAAGCAAACGCATGATTTTTATTTTCACACACCATGGTTTGAGCAAGTAAAATTGCAGCTTCTTTTGTTAATGTTCCTTTTGCACCTGAAAACAAATAAGCATGACTTAGCTGATTATTTACAAGTGAATTCTCCAAAATTTGCATCGCTACTGGCTGAAATTGCCGCAATTTTTCTAAATACATGTTACACAACCTTTGATTTTATAATGTTCACCGCATCATAGACAATATCTGCAACTTGACGATCAGCATCCACAATATAGTATCGATCTTTGAATAGTTCTTTTATTTGCTCATATCCTTTCGCAACTAAAAGGTGAAATTGTTCTTTTTCTCTATCCAATCGATCACGATAATGACGATCAGCTATACGTGATAATCCTTTTAGAGGATCGATATCAAGAAAAATTGTTAAATCTGGATAAGTTCCTTCGATTGCAAACTCATTGATTGACAATACTTCCTTAATACCGATTTCTCGACCTACTCCTTGATAAGCTAAAGAACTATCAACAAATCGATCGCAAATAACAATCTTATTCTCTTTTAATGCAGGTAATATTTTTTCTACTAAGTGTTGTCTACGTGATGCCGCATATAAAAGTGCTTCAGTTTTCTTGTCCATTGCTGTATTTTTCGGATCTAAAATAATATCTCGAATTTTCTCTGCAATTTCAATGCCACCTGGCTCACGTGTGTATATAACATCAAACCCTTCGGTTTTTAATTGTTGATAAACATTGTTGCTGATGGTCGTTTTCCCACTACCATCAGGTCCTTCAAAAGTAATAAACCAACCTCGATTCATAATATACTCCTTCTTGTGACATTATATCACGAACATTACATATAAATTGTACAATTTTCAGTAGAATATAGTCTATAATAGTAGTGAGGTATTGTATGAAAAAAGTTGAAAAGCCTTTAGTACAAACAAAAAAATACGATGGTAAAATCGTAAATGTACGTATTGATCAAGTTGAAGTCGATAAGACTAAACGATTACGAGAAGTAGTTGAACATCCTGGAGGTGTTTGTGTCTTAGCGCTTAACCATAAAAATGAAGTTATCATGGTTGAGCAATTTCGTTATGGAGTGCAATCGTTTTTGCTTGAACTTCCAGCTGGTAAAAAAGAGCTCAATGAAGACCCTTTATTGACTGCAAAAAGAGAACTACAAGAAGAAACTGGCTTCAAAGCAAATGTTTGGCTTGATTTTGGGGTGTTTTATCCTTCTCCTGCTTACCTAGATGAAGTTATTCATTTGTATATCGCTAAAGAGCTTACAGCAACCAGTCAACAACTTGATGAGGGTGAATACTTAGATACATTTTTTATGCCATTAGAAACATTAAAACAAAAAATACTAGCCAATGAAATTAAAGACGGTAAAACAATTGCCTGTGTGCTTCGTTATCTTTTGAGTCAAAAATAGATTAAGTACTGTGTATTTGTTATAATTTTAAATAAAGGAGAAAGAACTTATGAATCGCTTAAAAGCATTACGAATTATTAACTTATTGCTTATTGTTGTGTTTTTCTTTATTGCAACTAGTGGACTATTGTATTGGGTTGGTTGGTTAAATATTCCTTATTCTACCTTTCGACTAGTGCATCCATTAACTGGATTAACGCTAGTTGTGTTGGTTATTTTCCACTTAATACTTAACTACAATTGGATAAAAGCAAACTACTTAAAAAAGCGGAAATAATTCCGCTTTTATTGTGTTTTTTCATTGCCTATGTTAGATAGTATTAACAATACTACAAGCAGTCCAAGTAAGATTAAAGCACTATTACTAAAGAGTGGTGGTAAATCTATTGTATAGTATAGACCATATGCCCTTAATACACCATCAAATACAATCGGATAACCAATCCATAGTGCAAGCTGTGTTACTATCACAATGCCAATGGCATAGATTAAATATTGATTGAAAAATATTTTTTGATAAGTCATGGGTTGAATACCTATTTGCTTATAAAGTTTATTGTCCTTTTGACTCTCCATGCTTTGAATAAGTGTGTACGCTACTATGTTAATTAGTAAGACTATAACTAGAATACCAAGCATAAAACTCATGAAATAAAATATTTGGTTTTGATTTTCTTGATTGGCGTTATTAAGCATGTTTAACACATCACCATAAGAAGTATATGTAATGTTTTGCTCATCCATCGCTAACTCAAAGGTAGATGGATCTACATCACTTTTCATGTTTATTAAATACATGTTTAAATAAGGTACCCCTACCTCAATCATTTGGCGCTTACGATATACATACATTATCCAACCATTGTCGATAAGTGTATTTACTGTTCCAGAAATTGTAGCAGCTGTTTCATGAGAAGAATATGAGTACTGAGGCATGGCATAAAACAAATACCCACGTTCAGGTTGTCCATAGTTAGCAAGATTTTCTTCAGAATACACATACGCATCACGAATATCCATGTGTTTTCTTGATGCTAATGTAAACCGATAATTTTCGGGAAACTCAGAATATATCTGACGCCAATCCGGTGGATAATCTCCTTCTACCACTTCTGTAAAAGGTTCAATGAGTGTCCAAAAGATAAGCATGTTTCCTTTGTAATACGTTCTAACATACTCTGAAAAATGAATATCCACAAAATAGAGATCACTTAACTTATCTACCATCACTTGATCACTAGCATACTCATTTGTGAACTCCCAATGAGCAAAAGGAGCATCTTGAACGATATAATCAAATTGAACTCCAAGTGTATCCTTGTTGTATATTTGACCCATCTGATGGGTGATAAACACATTGGAAAACAAGGTAAACATAACAACACTTACCACAAGCAAAGAGGAAACAAAAAACCCTTTGTGTGCAAACAATGATTTAAAAGCAATGATAACCGGAAGTGTTCTTCTTTTTGTTTGTGGATTTGTAATGAATGCTTGTTGTTTTGTTTTCATGCTTGTTAGTGATTGCTTGATCATCTTTTTAATCTGGTATGTATACGTGATCCCGATAACAATAAAATACACCAAAGAAGCGATCATACTAATTGTAAAGATGATACTGTTTAGATCAAAGACATTTGCTAATGAACGATCTTGATAAAACATAATCCCTACCACAACATTTAAGATAGCAAAAAGGATGAATGCGAAAGCAAACACAACACCTAGTCGTGCTTGAAAAACTCGTTCTATTTTTTTGTGTTCAAGTCCAACTATGCTCATCAACCCAATGTTTGCAGCATTTTGTTTTAGTTGCCGCTTGATGAAGACGATAAAACTATACGCTGTTGAAATTAATAAACCAAACAAACTAAACATGCTCACGTGTTTGTAAAGCAAATCATTTGTGGATAAATAATCTGTTATTTCATAGGAAGCTATGATTTTCTCTTGAGTAACATCCATGTTGTGTGAGTCAAGCAATTGTTTCACTAAACTTTCTTCTGCTCGACGAGAATAATCTTCAAAACGCACTTGCAACACTTCTCTACTGTGAAATGGATACAAAGAGCCAAGTTGTCTAAGAGTGTCCATATTTCCTAATGCTACAGACTTAAAAGGGAAATCAAACAATGGAATCTCTTTTAATCCCTTATCTGAAACATACGCATCATTGAAGTTTACAAAATCAATGATACTGACAATAGTAAAGGTAATTGTCTCATTTTGAACGTCAAATTGTATAGTAGATGCTAAAGGATCTTTTCCTTCTTTTGTTAATTGTCTAGCGTAACTTTCACTTATTGCTACTTCATAATCACTAAGTTCAGACAATGCTTTCCCTTTTATAACTTCATATTGGTTCGTTTCATTATCAGATGTATACCCCATTACAAATATATCGTACTCACGGTCATCGTTAACAAAAGGAAAAGCATATGACATGTCGACATTTAGTTGCCTTCTTGTTGTGAGTTGATATTGATCTAAAATCTCATTTATTCTATTTGAACCTAATCCAATCATCCCAAAAGAAAGTTGCTCATCCGATTGTGAGTATCTTTCAGGTGTAAGAATGTATGTATGTGCACCATTAACTTGATTGATGCGGTTAACTAATGTTAAATCTTTTGTCCATATGGTCGTAGTAACCTGGATAGAAACAAGAACTAAGAAACTTAAAAAAACTAACAAGGACACTGTTTTAAGTTGCTTTTGTATAAAAGCTTTAAACAGTAATTTCATAGAACATCCACAGCTAATGAGACAATCTTGTCAACTCTTTCATGTTCATTTAGGTTTATTAAAGACTCATCAACAGTAAATTTGCCCCCAGATAATAGTAAAAGTCTACTCCCATAGGAAGCCATTTTAATAGAATGAGTCACCATCACAATCGTTTGTCCTTGTTTATTAAGTGTTTCTAATATTTCCATGATTTCTTTTGCAACAGTTGGATTTAAAGATGCAGTTGGTTCATCCGCAAATAAAACTTTAGGTTTATTGATTAAAGCACGTGCAATTGCGCATCGTTGTCTTTCACCACCTGAAATTTGATATGGATGTTTGTAAGCCACATGATCAATACGTAATTGTTTCATTAAATCAATCGCGTCTTCTTTTGCATTTTCATCAATTTGCAGCTTTGCAATCATAATGTTCTCAATCATTGTAAGTGTTTCGATCATATGGTTTTCTTGAAAGATAAAACCTAAATCATGAAGTCTAATTTTTTGAACTTCATTTTTTGTGTACTTTAAAAGATTCTTTCCATCCAAAAGAACTTCACCTGATGTTGGTTTGTCTAATGTTGATATACAATTTAAGAATGTTGATTTTCCAGCACCACTTTCTCCCATGACCATAACAAATTCTCCTGCATGGATTTTTGACGATATTTCATGAAGCACTGAAATGGATTCTTTGCCGTTTAAAAACGACTTGGATAGTTGATTGATTGTAAGCATAACGAACTCCTTTGTGATATTATACACGAAGGTGGTTGGTCTGACAATCACTATTGTTAACTAATTTGACTAGTATTAAACTATTGCTTACAATAGCATCATAAAGGAGAATATATGTATGGTAACGATTATACTTGTTTCACATTCTAGAAAAATAACCGATGGGCTAAAAGAAATGATTGAAGAAATGACAGGAAATTTTGATTCGATAACCATCATCTCTGCTGGGGGAACAGAAGATGGACGATTAGGAACAGACCCTGTTAACTTAGTTAAAGAGATTGAAAATAGTGCTAACATGGACAACATTTACCTATTTGCAGATATTGGAAGTGCTGTTATGAGCATTGAAACAGCACTAGAACTGATTGAAGATGATCAACTGCGAGATAAATGTGTGTACATTGATGCACCACTTGTAGAAGGAGCTTTCGTTGGTGCTGTTAAATGCATGTCGGATGCTTCTAAAGAAGCTGTTGTTGCTGAAGTAAGCAAACTTAATCCAAATACAGATTAAAAAGAACTCCGAAGAGTTCTTTTTTACTGTTAATATAGTACTTCAAGTAACTTTTTAAATAAAATTCCTGATGAATAAGAGCCTGGATCGATGTGTCCAATGGAACGATCTCCTAAATAAGATGCCCTTCCTTTGGTAGCTTTAAGTGGCGCCGTTGCTTCGACAATTTCATCAACGGTAGATGGCGTCAATATGCCTTCCTTCATCTTTTCGATAGCAGGTTCCCATAAATCCACCATGGTTTTCTCATTGCGTTGTGCTTTCCCACGTTTTTTGATAGATTCAATTCCCGCTTCAAGCATTTCAATGATATCTTCCACTGAAAGTTCTGTTTTATCACCCGTTAGTTTTGCCATAGCCATAAATGCAGAACCATACAATGGACCTGATGCGCCACCTACCTTACTTAACAGTGTCATTCCTAAAAGTTTCAGTTCATCTGTTATTGAATCGACACCTTTCGCGTCTCTTGCTGTTAAATAAGCAGTTAGCCCTTTACTCATATTAAATCCGTGGTCTCCATCACCGATGGCATTGTCTAAATCACTTATGTAATTCTTTTCTTCATTGACAACGGATGCCCACTTTTTAAACCATATTACGATCTTCTCTTGATTCATACAATTACCAACCGATAACTTCTACTTCTTGATTTAGTAGATCTAACCATTTTTTATCTTTAAGACGGAAAATAGTTAAGGATACACCTGCCATCTCAATGGATGTCATTTTATCGCCTAATAGTTTCTTCGCAACTTTGATGTTGTCTTGTGCTAATAGTTTTAATACATCATTTGCGAAAACATATTGTTCCATTAATGGAGTAGCTCCCATACCATTAACAAATACTACAACTTCATCATCTGATGTTAAGTTAAGTTCTTTTTTAATTTTGGTATAGAATTCTTTCGCCATTTCTGAAGATGAGGTTAATTTTAATTTTTTATACCCTGGTTCCCCATGAATACCAATTCCAAATTCAATTTCATCTTCTGCTAATTCGAATCCTGGTTTTCCTGCTTCTGGAACTGTTGCCGGTGATAGTGCAAGCCCTAAGGTTGCCATTTCTTTAATTAATTTTTCTGATTCTTCTTTGATTTCTTCTAATGATGCGCCATTTTCTGCAAGTGCACCACAAATTTTGTGTACTAGAACAGTTCCTGCAACACCACGACGACCTTCAGTCCATGTGGAATCTTCAACAGCAATATCATCATTAGTGATAACTGTTTCTACTTTAATTCCATCATTTTCTTCAGCCATTTCTTTTGCCATTTCAAAGTTAATAACATCACCTGTATAGTTTTTAATAACTAAGAAAACACCAGCACCTTTATCAGCTGCTTTAATTCCTTCATAAACTTGGTCTACTGTTGGTGAAGTAAAGACATCACCACATACGGCTGCACTTAACATACCTTTACCAACAAAACCAGCATGTGATGGTTCGTGACCACTTCCTCCTCCGGAGACAAGACCTACTTTTCCTTTGCCTTCGTAGTTACGGGCCACTACACGAGTGTCACCAACACGATGTACAATGTCACTGTGAACTTCAACTAATCCACTAATCATTTCTTCAACTACGTCTTCTGGTCTATTCAGAATCTTTTTCATGCTATACTCCTCCTTTATAAAGTATTTTTATGACTACACAATCAATTGTGTATCCGCTTTCATTATAGATTTTACGTTACTTTTTTGCAAATCAAACACTATGTTGTCGAAAATTGTCGAATAAAAGACAAAAAGAAAAGCTTGAGTTGCCTCAAGCTTCAATCATACTCTCTTCCCAAACTTCATCTGCTTCTACTTCTAATAAATCACACAAACTTGCGGCTACATTGGCTAAGCCAAAATCACCTTGTTTTAATGTCACATCTTTGTTTATCACAATAAATGGTACTGGGTTTAATGTGTGTGCTGTTTTTGGTTTTGGTGGTTTTGTTTCATCTTTTGATTTCTCAAACATCTCATCAGCATTTCCATGATCGGCTACAATTACTAAAATTCCATTGACCTTATCAACTGCCTTTTTAACACGACTTAGCATTAAATCAACAGTTTCAACACTAATTTGTGCTGCTAAGAAATCGCCTGTATGTCCTACCATATCACCATTAGGGTAGTTAATGCGTAGAAAATCATATTCTTTTGATAAAATTGCTTCAATAAGTTTATCCGTAATTTCCGCTGCTTTCATCCAAGGGCGTTGCTCAAATGGTACTAAATCAGAAGTTACTTCGACAAAGGTTTCGTGTTTGTCACTAAACTTTCCTGATTTATTTCCATTCCAGAAATATGTCATGTGCCCAAATTTTTGTGTTTCTGATATCGCAAACATTTTTAAGTCATGCTTAATAAGTTGTTCACTTAGAGTATGTCGTATTCTTGGTGGAGCAACTAAAAATCTTGAAGGAATATGTAAATCCCCATCATACTCTAACATACCTGCATATTTAATGTTTGGCAATGTACGCTTGAATTTATCAAAATTCTCTTCTTCAAATGCTCTGGATATTTCAAGTGCACGATCACCACGGAAGTTAAAGAAGACTACACTATCGTGATCTTCAATCTTCCCGATTGGTTTTCCATCTTTGGCAATGACAAATGCATCTAAGTATTGATCAGAAACATCTTCTTTTTCTCGATTGGTCGTTATTGCTTCTGTTGCACTAGCAAATTGCGGACCTTCACCTAGTACGTGAGTTTTCCATCCAAGTTCAACCATTGACCATTCAGCTTCGTATCGGTCCATGGTAACTTTCATACGTCCACCACCACTTGCGATACATGCAAAGAAGCTTTCATCATTTAATGAAGCCATGTGTTCTTCAATAGCATCCACATAATCAAGTGCAGATTTCGAAGGAACATCACGTCCATCCAATAACGCATGTAAACGAACATTTTTAATTCCTTCTTTTTTTGCTTGTGTTATTAATGATTTAATATGATTGATGTGTGAATGCACATTACCATCTGATAATAATCCAATAAAATGCATAGTATGATCTTTTGCATACTCTGCCATTTCTTTCCATGTTTCTGATTCGTATATTGTTCCATCCGCAATGGATTCATTGACAAGTTTAGCTCCTTGAGAATAAATTTGTCCACATCCTAATGCATTATGCCCAACTTCTGAATTTCCCATATCATCATCGGTTGGCAAACCAACTGCTGTTCCATGTGCTTTCATTAATAAGTTAGGAGCATTTTTCATGGCATCGTCTAAAAACGGTGTGTATGCTGATTTAACTGCATTACCATATGTCTTTTCACTAATTCCTACTCCATCCATTACTACAAATATAAGTGGTCTTCTACTCATTATTTCCTCCTATTTTCATAAAATAACAACGGATTATCCGTCGTTATTCATCATCATCAGCTTGTGGCAAAAAGAAGATTTGTTCTCCATCTTTTGACAACATAAATCCTGCACGAGCATAGTTTTTTACATACTCTGGATCTAGCAGCTTATCTTTTTGTTCTGACAAGTATTGATGTTCATTTTGAATATCTTCTAAATGCTCTTCTACTTGTGTTAATTGATTGCTTAGTTGCACTGTCGCAATAATTTCAAGGGCTACTTGAAACAGTAAATAAACAGCTGTGATAAACACGCCTACCATTAGAACATTAATAACAGCATGCCTAACTTTTCTTGTCTTTTTTTTCTGCATAATCTCACCTTCTTATTGCATTTTTAATTATACTAGTTACTTCTTAAATTGCAAGTTCGTGCATTTTCTGCATTATTGTTCGATTATTTCTACCATATTTTGCGCATCTGTTTTCTTTGGGTTGATTAAAAGTGCTGCAACTCTTATTTTCAATGTTCGTTCCCCAAATGTAAGTTCAATTTCATCATTTACCTCTACTACCGTAGATGGTTTGGCAATCTTGTTATTTACTTTTATTTTTTCGTTATCGGCTAAAATTTTCGCCACTGATCTTTTTTTAACAATTCTTGCTACTTTCAAAAATTTATCAACTCGCATGATACAACTCCTTTTTTGTTTCTACTAAAACTTTGTTTAAATTCAAAACCCACTCATCCGTTTTCTTAATGTGCATGCTTATTTTATTTTTAGTGTACTTTAACTGTATGTCTGTTGAAATGTTGCTGATGGCTTCAAAGAAAGCAATACCATTAATTGTTTGACTATACTTTGCATTAAACACTAATTCTACATGATGCAATCTATCCTTAAAGGAATCAATACGATCTTCTTTAAGTAATATTTCTAAACGTTTCTTTTCAAATAACATTTCCACTGCAAATGGTAGTTTACCATAATTATCAACAATTTCTTGATAATACTGTGTTAATGCACCCATAGTCTTAATCTTTTGTATTTCTTGATACATTGTCAATTTTGAAATATCTTCATCTGTAAATGCTTTTGGTATATATGCTTCCACATGCAAATTCAATGGTCTATCTTCTTGTTCTTGTTCTACTTGATGTTGTTGTTTCTTTTTAGCAATTGCATCTTTAAGCAGTTCAATGTACATATCCATACCAACAGTGTTTATAAAGCCTGATTGTTTCGCCCCTAGCATATCCCCTGCTCCACGAATTGTTAAATCTCGCATTGCAATTTTATATCCACTACCAAGCTGTGTAAACTCTTTAATTGCTTGTAAGCGTTTTGTTGCAATTTCTGATAGTTGTTTCTTTTTAGGGTACATTAAATACGTGTACGCTACTTTATCAGATCGTCCTACTCTACCTCTTATTTGATACAGTTGAGATAGTCCAAAATTCTCTGCTTGATCAACTATCATAGTATTGGCATTTGGTATATCTATTCCTGTTTCAATAATTGTTGTACACACTAAAATTTGATACTCATTGTTCATAAACCGAATCATTACATCTTCGATTTCATTTCGGTCCATCTTACCATGAGCTACTCCAATGGATGCATTTGGTATATCCTCTTGGATTTGTGAGGCAACTTGATAAATTCTATCTATTTGATTAAACAGATAAAACACTTGCCCATTTCTTGAAAGTTCTCTTTCAATTATTTCTTTAATTAATAATCGGTTTTTTACAACAACATACGTTTGAATTGGCATTCTGTTTTGTGGTGGTGTGTTTAGTTGTGATAAAGAGCGTAATCCAATTAATGACATTTGCAATGTTCGCGGTATCGGTGTTGCACTTAATGAAATAACATCAATGTGTTGTTTTAGTTGTTTAATCTTCTCTTTATGTTCAACTCCAAAGCGTTGTTCTTCATCGATGATCAGCAAACCTAAATCTTTAAACTTAACATCGGATGACAACAAACGATGAGTACCAATAAGAATATCAACTTTTTGTTTTTTTAGATCAGAAAGAATTCTTTGTTGTTGACTACCTAGTACAAAGCGATTAATGACTTCAATGTTTACCGCATGATTTTTAAATCTGTTTTTAAATGTTTTAATATGTTGAAACGACAATACGGTTGTTGGACAAAGAAATGCAACTTGTTTGTTGTTACTTACTGCTTTAAATGCTGCTCGCATAGCAACTTCTGTTTTTCCAAAACCAACATCACCACAAAGCAACCGATCCATTGGTTTACTGCTTTCCATGTCTTTTTTAATTTCGTCAATTGCGATTTGTTGATCTATTGTTAGCTCATAATCAAACTCATCTTCAAATTGTTTTTGATCTTCAGTATCTGTGTCAAAGGAGAATCCAATGTCCTTTTCGCGCTCACTATATAATGATAGTAAATTTTCAGCAATTTCTAAAACACTCTCCGTTACTTTTTCTTTTGTCTTTTGCCACTCGGATGTTCCTAATTTATTTAATCTTGGTACTATTCCTTCCATAGAAACAAATTTTCGTACTAATTGAAACTGTTCTAAAGGGATAAATAATTTAGCTTCATCTTTATAAACAACATGCAAATAGTCTGTTTTGATTCCATTAATTTCCTTGTTTACAATACCTAAATATTTGCCAATACCATGATCTTTGTGTACAACATAATCATTTTCTTTCAACTGTTCAACATTTTGCAATATTTCAGCTTCTTTAAATCGATTGTTGTATTTTGATGGTGTTTTCTTTGTAAGAAACAGTTCATGTTCACTTATGACTAACAACTTTTCATTACTAAACTCAAATCCAAAATCAACCTCACTAACTAAAACATTTATGGTGTTAGCCTTAATTTGATGGCTCATGATGACATATTCCATCTTTTTCTTAACTAGTATTTCAATTAAACCTGGTAAGCTAACAGTAGAAGCAGTAATGATAATGGTATAGTCTTGTTTATGGTGTTTGATGTAGTTAAGCTTATGATTAATATCACCTGCTCCTAAATCGACGGCATGAAAAGGCAACGTGATTTGATTTTTTGCTTCGAAATTTGAAATGAATAACGCATTGTGTTTGTTGTATTCATCATTGATATGATTAAAAAGTTCATTGTAATCCAACATGTGTACACGTTCAAATCGTTCCATTAAATAATTAGTGTTATCTTCGACTATTTTCTCATAAGCGCTTGTTGATTGCTCTTGACTTGAAACAATCAACTGGCAATCGTTAATATAATCAAAAATTGTTGATAAATTTTTTCCCATAGCGAAATAACAATACAAACGTGGATGATAATTGTCTTGTGTAATGTCTTCTAAATCCATCGATAATAGCGAAGTAAGATGGTTGTCTTTTTTAGATGATATTTCTTGTTTTGCTTTTTGAATTATCATTTCCATACTAGATTTATGTTCGTTGCTCCATAATAAATCAGTCGCAATAAATAGTTGTACTTGATCAACTTCTTTTATTGTTCGTTGAGTATGAATGTCGAAAAATCGGATGCTTTCAATTTCATCGTCAAAAAATTCTATGCGAATCGGTTGTTCATAACTGACATCGTACACATCCACAATACTTCCACGATTTGAATATAACAGTGGTTGATCTACTCGAATCGTCTTGTTATACCCTGATTTAATTAAATGATCGATCAGTTCATTGTACTGTATCTTCATGTTAACTTTTATGTTTAAAAGTTGCTTTTTAACATCTTTAACTAAAGGTAATTTACGGGAAATAGCTCCTACATGTGTAACTACGATTTTACTTTTAGTAAACATGATTTTTGACAAGGCTTCAATTTTATCACTCATCATTTGATTAGATGATGCAATTTCTTCAACTCTAAAAGAATCCTCTTGGGAAAACAGAACAACTTCAAGGTTATCTTCTAACAAAGAAACAAGTTTGTCATATAGCTGTTGAGCCAAATATAAATTTGGTTTAACAATACAAATATTTCTCTTTTTCTTTACATAAGAAGCTGCAATTAAAAGAGCTTCATTATCCAATGAAACCGCAGCAAATCGTTGATTATGATTGATTAACTCATCAATCACATGATGATTACTTATCTTCTGTAATATTGTTTTCATAGTTTCTGTTGTTGTATTTATTCATCGCAGCTTCAATTCCCTCTTTTACAAACAAAAGTGCAGCTTCTTTAGCGATGTTAACTGCTTGTGTCATTATTGGGATTTCTTGTTTAGGAAACTTTCCTAAAACATAATCAGCAGCATCGATTTGTGGATGTTTACCTATTCCCATACGAATTCTTGGAATTTTATTTGTTTTCGATAATTCAATAATATGTCTTAGCCCTTTTTGCCCGGCAGCACCACCAAAAGATCGAATTCTTACCATACCTACAGGTAAATCCATGTCATCATTTATGACAATAATATCTTGTGGCTCTACTTTAAAATATTGTGAAAGAGAATATACAGCCTCTCCTGATAAGTTCATGTATGTTTGTGGCTTAACTAAAATAATCTTCTCATTAAAATATTCTGCAAAAGCATAATGAGCATTGAACTTTTTTTGGTAAGATTCTACCTTTAATTGCTTTGCAATTTCATCCACAACAATAAAACCAATGTTATGGCGAGTTGTTTCATATTTTTTACCTGGATTACCTAATCCAACAATCATTTTCATACTTTAGACCTCACTTTATTATACAACTAAATAGGATAAACAAAAAACTTTCCTCTCGGAAAGTTACAGAGAGTTGACAAACAATCATGTTTGAAGGCTCTCTTTTTTGTTGGGAATAAAAAAGGAAGCAAATGCTTCGATTTTCTGTAAAATAATTGAATAAAGCTTAGTAAGATGGTTATCTTGGTGCATTTTATCCAAGTAATTAACCATCTTTTTCATATTCATGGCACTAAAAAGCAAGAGTATATCATCAAACACTCTTTGTTTTCCTATGTATCTGGTAAATCCCAATCCATATTTTGTCTTGGCATCTGCGAAGCATCGTTCGATTGTTTGTTTTCGCTGGGGGTATATTTCTTTCCAAAGATTACTATGACGAATGTGATTTACTGTTTCTTCTTTGTAATCGTCCCACACATGACGTGTAATGACTTTTTGAAACTTCTTATTGCCTGTACATTGATGGATAAACGGACATTTCTTACATTCTTTAGGATTCGATTTATAGAGGCGATAACCTTCTCGAGTAGTCGTGCTATACTTTAATATTTTCTCATTGGGGCATAGATAACAATCATACTCTTCATCATACATATATTCATATTTCTTGAAGTATCCTTTTTTGGTCATGGGTCTTTTATAAGGCATTAAGGGTGTTTTATCATCATCCATGATGACTTTACAAATATACGGTGTTATATAACCAGCATCCAGTACCATATGTTTAATTTCTTGGAAGTCTTCTAACATCTTTAGCTTTCGATAAAGTGGAAAGAAGCTTTGAGAATCATGAACATTACCAGGTTCAATATGAGCACCTACAATATAACCATGTTTATCACAAGCAGTATTAATACTATATGCAAAGCATTTTTCCTTTTCTCCTTTATGAAACACACCACTTTCTGGGTCATTCTTACTTACTTTTGCTTGTTTTACTTCACCGGTTTCTTCATTAAAGATGATTTCTTTTTTCCCATAATGATGACGATCTTGATTGATTTCTTCTTCTAATTCTTTTTGATAGGCTTTAGCACTTGAAACAATAAGTTCTTGTTTATTGTATTTGTTTTTATTAGCATGTGCTTTCACATGGGTTCCATCGATAAACAAAGATTCAATATCAATGAGTCCATGACTAATAAGTTCGGTTAATATATGTTCAAAGATTTTTTGAGAAACATCATTGTCTTTATATTTTCTTCGATAGTTTTGAGAATAAGTAGAATGGTCAGGAACCTTGTCTTCAAAGCTCAAATGCAAAAACCACCGATAGGCTACATTCACTTTAATCTCTTCGCATGTTTTACGCATCGAATTGATACCAAATAACTTATTGATAAAGATCATCTTAAACAAGATGACTGGATCAATTCTTGATCTTCCTTTGGTTGAATAAAGAGGATCGGTTAGTGGATAAATAAAAGACCAATCAATGTATCGATCTAATTTTCTCACTAAATGATCTTCTGGGACTAATTCGTTAAGTGGACTTACCACCATGATTTCACTTCTATCTTTGAAATTTACCGCCATTGTTTATCACCTACACTTATTTTACCAAATCTTATTTCACTCATAAATAAAAAAAAGACTGTCGACTTTATTTGTCAACAGTCTGAAACTTTCCTCTCGGAAAGTTATTCTGCGTTTTGATCATAAAATATCCGTAATCGTCTGTCTCTTCCTTCGCCTTCACTTTCAGTCTTTATATTTCTTATTTTTGAAAGTGTTTGATGGACTATTTTTCTTTCATCATTTGGCATCGGATCTAGAACTGCAGCAATTTTTGTTTTTTGCACATTTTTTGCAATTCTTTTTGCCATAAGTCGTACTTTTTCATATCGGTCTTTTTTATAATTGTTTATGTCTACAACCAATTGAAATCTATGTTTGAATTTAGAGTTAACGGCTCCTTTTACGACTGTATTAATAGCTTGAAGTGTTTGACCGTTTTTACCAATTAATATTGCATTATTAGAAGCATCAATAGAAATTCTAATTAATTCTCTTTCTTTTGAAATAGTGACATCCGCTTCAGCATCATAATGGTGTAAGAAGGTTTTAATGTAGTCTGATAAAAAATCTAGCACATCTTGTTGGGAATATACTTCAGCAACAACTTCAGAACCAAACCCAAGGAAGCCCTGCTTCTCTTCGATAACATAATATGTTAATTCTTCTGTTGATACTCCCTTTTCGTTTGCGGCTGTTTGTAGTAAATCGTCTAGATTTTTTGCTGAGTATCTTTTCATATTATCTTCTCCTTTTGGTTTAATTAATAAATTTCCATTGTATAAATAGTGTTTGCGCAACACGAACTGCTGCACTAACTAACCAATACAATGACATTGCTGTTGGCCAAGAAATTGAAATAAACATAATCATTGCCCACATACCGTACATAATTCCTTTTTGGTTATTAGGAGCTGGTGCATCACCAGGATGTTTTGGTTTGTTTTTGTTTTTACGTTTTGCAAGCATAGATGGTAGTTGCATGGATAGAAATTGGAACACACCCATCGCTGCAAAGATTACAATGTATAAGATTTGTCCGTCCATAATACCACTTAGTGGTGTTACTTTAAGACTTGCTCCTAATAGTGATCCATTTATAACTGCTTCAGAGCGTTGAACAGCTTGCCACATCGCAAGAATGATTGGTAATTGGATAAAGGAAACTAAAATTGTCCCAAACGGATTTATGTTATGTTTCCCATATATAGCTTGCATCTCTTGAGCCATTCGCATACGAGATTGCTCGTCTTTTTTACCTTCATATTTTTTCTGAACTTTTGTTAACTCTGGTTGAATGATTTGCATTTTTTGTTGAGCAACTGTTGATTTAACAGTAACACCAAATGTAATTAAATGAACTAAGATCGTAACTGCTGTGATAGCTAATGCAATTCCTATATAAGGTTGTAATGCATTAAGAAGTTTTGCCAACGGGAAAACAAACAACGCTGAAAACCAACTTTCGTTTGCCCAAATGTCGGAAAAATTAGTTGTGTAACCAATGATTCTTTCTGGTAAAACATTACCTTCTGAATCAATATTCCTTGCACACCCTGTAATGAATAACAATAAACCAACGCTTGCTATTAACTTAAAGCGTGTCTTTTGTAATAAAGATTTAAACATTTTATTCTCCTTCGATTAAGTTTCGTCACCTATTATATTAACTTTAAACACTAAATTTTCCAACAACTTTTTATTCTCTTTAAAAGTATGTTGTAAATAACCAGCACGAACAATACATATCATATCATTATTTAAAGGATAGTCGAGTAATTGTTGAAACATCATTCTTACTTGTCTTTTAATTTTATTTCTATCTGTAGCTTTACCAAGTTTCTTGCCTACAGATATGCCTATTCTTGAGTGATCTTCTTTTTTTCTGCGATAATAAACCACAAATGAATCATTTACAACAAATCTTTTGTTATCTATAATCTCTTGAAACTCATATCCTTTTAATATTCTATATTCCTTTTTCATAGAATAAAAAAGCCACCTCCAGGTGACTCATTAAGCTGACAAAACCTCTCTGCCTTTAGCACGACGTCTGGCCAATACTTTGCGGCCACCAACCGTTTTCATACGGGCTCTAAAACCATGAGTTTTTTGGTGTTTTCTTTTACTTGGTTGATAGGTTCTTTTCATATGTACTTCACCTTCACTTTCTCGTATATGAATAATTGCTTTACTATCATACAGAAAATCATCCTTAAAGTCAACAAAAGCAATAAATATGTGCTTTATTTTATCATTTGCACTTAATCTCACAATGAAAGAGTTTTCCACATTCTTTCATTGTGGAAAACCAACCAAATTATCACAAGTTCCCCACATAAATTTTGAGTGTTATTTAAACACTTGTTGAAAAAGTGGAAAAGTTACTATAATCCACTATTTTAAAGTTTTTTTTCTGTTGAAAGATTGTTGATAAGTTACATAAATTGATAACAAATACCACAATAACCACATTTAACTTGTCAACAGAAGATTTTTGATTTTTTTCCACAAAAATTAAGATGTGGATTAGTGTGGAAAACTCAATGTAAGCTAGTAAATACTAGTGTTTTGAAAAAATTGAATGTGGAGAACTTTTTTTCTTACTTAAAACATGTGGAAAAGTCACTCACTTTTATGTAAAATGTTATCACAGCTTAAGGGGAAGTAGCATATGACAGTAGCACAATTATATTTGGAAGATTTATGGAAAAAGACAAAAAATATATTAGTTGAAGACGGCTCAATCGATGAGATTGTTTTAAATACATATTTTGAAGATGCCAATTTATTAGATATACAAGAAAAATCAGCAGTAATTACAGTAAAAACACACTTACAAAAGATTATCCTTACACAAGAATCAGAAAAAATTAGTAATGCTTTAGGTCAGCACTTAGACAGAGATGTTTTTTGTAGTGTCTTATTAGAAGATGAATATAAAAAAGGTTTAAACAATTTTAAAAATGGGACTTCATCAGAAAATCAACAGCAAATTGATGATAACTTGTTGGAATCGTATACTTTTGATAATTTTGTTGTAGGACCAAGCAACAAGGAAAGCCACTCAGCAGCATTAGCGTGCGCATATAGTCCTGGTAAGTTTTATAATCCTTTGTTTATATATGGTAACTCCGGTTTAGGTAAAACACATTTACTTAATGCGGTAGGAAATTACGTAAAAAAGACAAACTTTAATAAATCTGTGTATTATACATCAAGTTCTGACTTTGTCAGTGATGTAGTAAGCTCTATTAAAAACAACACTATCGAAGAGTTTAAGCAAAATTTACAAAAAATTGACGTATTACTAATGGATGATGTCCAATTTTTAGCTGGAAAAGAGAAGTCACACGAAATTTTCTTCCATGTTTTTAATGAGCTTGTTAACAATAAACGACAAATTGTCATTACCTCTGATCGACACCCAACCGAGATTAAAGGGTTGGAAGATCGCTTAATTAGTCGCTTTTCATCTGGATTGTCTGTTGGTGTTGACTCTCCTGAATTTGAAACTTCTTTAGCAATTTTAAAGATGAAGCTTGAACATCATTCTTTAGATTCTGAAATGATAGATGATGATGTACTCACCTATTTAGCTACAAACTTCTCAAAAGATGTAAGAAAATTAGAGGGTGCTTTGAACCGTTTGATTTTTTACTCGATTAATTTTGGTTCTGACAAACACATTGATTTTAAAATGGCCTTAGGTGCATTTAAAACTCAACCTAATGTGGGTGATAAAGAATTATCAGTAAACAAAATAAAAAGAGTCGTTGCTGATTATTATGGACTAACAAAACAACAGTTAGTTTCTAAATCACGAACTAAAAACATTTCCAATGCTCGACATATAGCAATTTACTTATGTCGTAAACATTTAGACTTACCCTTTAACAAAATCGGTGAAGAATTTGGAAAACGTGATCATTCAACAATTATTAGTTCTTGCGAAAAAATTGATAAAGCTTTAAAAAATGATAATTTTATGACCGTTGCTTTAGCAGAGTTAGAAAAACAACTCATATAATCGATTTTTTCCACAAATTACACCACTTTCTTTTAACACAAAAAAGTGGTAAAATAATATAGTAAATATAGGGTTTTTGGAAGTTTTCCACATTCTCAACACCCTTAATAATAATTATCTTTTTTTAAAGATATAAGGAGGAGCCTGTATGGATTTCAAAATTTCAAAAAGATACTTCAATAATGCACTCACAACAGTAGCAAGAGCAATATCAGCTAATTCACCTTTACCAGCATTATCAGGTATCAAAATTGAAGTTTTTGAGAATGAGATATTGTTAACAGCTAGTGATTCGTTTATTTCAATTCAAAAACGTTTAACAAGTGAAGATGAAGATTTTAAATTAGAGATTAAAGAACAAGGATCTATTGTAATTGAAGCAAAATATATTTTAGAAATTGTTAGAAAAATAGATTCTGATGAAATCCATATGGAGTTATTAGATGGTTCACTAACAAAAATTAGTGGATACTATGCAGAATTCAATATTAATGGTACAAAAGCAATCGATTTTCCAACAATTGATTTTTCAAAACCTGATAAGCAGTTTACGGTTGAAGCGGGGAAATTATTGAAAATAATTAACCAAACAGCTTTTGCGACAAGTGATAAAGAAACAAGACCTGTTTTAACAGGAGTTAATTTTAGAAAAGTTGGAAACAATTTAGAATGTGTTGCTACTGATAGTTATCGTTTAGCTAAAAAAGTTGTTAATTTGCCTGAAGAAGGAGATTTCAATATAACAATTCCATCAAAAGCTTTATCTGAAATTGCTAAATCAATTGAAAGAGAAAGTGATGTTGTTGTTTGCGTATCTGATAAAAAAGTTCAATTTTGGATTGATCATATTGTAGTTCAATCACGATTGATTGATGGTTTATATCCAGAAACAAGTCGGTTAATACCAACAGAGTTTAATTATGAGTTACTTGTAGATGCTCGTGATATTCTAAATGCTATTGATAGAGCAAGTTTTATAAAAAGTGAAGGAATTTCAATCATTCGCTTATCTGCTTCTGAAAACGAAATTGTTATTTCAAGTAAATCACAAGAAGTGGGGTCATCAAAAGAAAAACTTACAGCAATCTCATACAAAGGAGAGCCATTAGAAATTTCATTTAGTGGAAGATATGTCTTTGATGCAATTCGTGCATTAACTGGACCAATTGTTAAGATTGAATTTAGTGGTGATATGAAACCGTTTGTTCTAAGAGCAACAGATGACGATTCGGTATTACAACTAGTGTTACCGGTAAGAACATACTCCTAAATTTAAAAAAGCCCTCCGGGGCTTATTTAGTGAGATAGAGAGGAGTTTGCATGGTTAAAATACATGGTGAATTTATAACGTTGGGTCAATTATTAAAAAAAGAAGACTTTATTTCTTCTGGTAGTGAGGCAAAGATATTTTTGTTAGAAAACAACATTAAAGTTAACAATATAGTTGAAGCAAGAAGAGGAAAAAAACTGTATGCTGGAGATGTTGTAGAAATTAACAATAAAAAACTTGTAATCGAAAATGAAAATTGAGTCAATAAATTTATCAAATTTTAGAAACTTCAACAAAGAAACAATTGTTTTTCACCCAAAAACTACAGTTTTAGTAGGAAATAATGGTCAAGGTAAAACAAATATTCTGGAAAGTGTTTATTTATTATCGATGGCACGCTCATTTCGAGTAAAAGATGAGAAAGAGTTGATCCAACATGGTAGTTATTTATCAAAAATAGCGGGCTTATTCTCAGATAAAGGTGTAAAAAAACAAATTACAACTATTATTCATGACCAAGGTAAAACTATTTTGGTAAATAAACAAGCTATAGCATCAATAAAGTCTTTTATAGGAGAAATTCATACTGTTTTATTTTCTCCAAGTGACATGACGTTTTTTGATGGATCACCAGGAAACAGAAGAAAATTTCTTGATAGTGAAGGTTCAAAGTGTAGCAAACTATTTGTGGATGCCTTGTATCAATATACAAAAACACAAAAAGAAAGAAACCTTTATTTAAAAAATGAAAACCCGGATTCAACATATTTAGATGTGCTAGATCAACAAATGGTCACCCAGCAAATTGAAATTATAAGATTTAGAGAAGAGTTTATTCAATTTCTTGATGATCATGTTACTGATATATACAATTCTTTGTCATTAGAAAATGATAAAGTAAACATTGTATACAAGACTATCTTTGATTTAAAGAGTAAAGATAGAGAAAAACACATTATGAGTGTTATATCAGAATCAAGAAGTAGAGATCTTATGTATCGAAATACTCATGTGGGTATTCATCGAGATGATCTTGAAGTTTATTTAAATGATCATGCAGTAGATTCATATGCCTCTCAAGGACAGAAAAGATTATTGATTATTGCTATAAAATTGGCACTAATTGAATACATAAAAAAAGTTAAAAAGACAACCCCGATTTTGTTGTTGGATGATGTGTTTTCTGAAATAGACATTGATAAAAGGAAGCAGTTTATTTCTTTATTACCAACAGATATTCAAACAATCATTACAACCACAGATTTGGATGATATAAGCACTATGAAAACAATAGACATGTTTGTCTATGATGTTGTAAACGGTCGTGTACAAAGGAGTATAAAATGAGTGAAGATTTAAAACATACTTATTCATCAAGTGATATTCAAGTACTAGAAGGTTTAGAAGCTGTTAGAAAACGGCCAGGTATGTACATCGGTACAACATCTGAAAGAGGCCTTCATCACTTGGTTTGGGAAATAGTAGATAATGCAATTGATGAGTCTTTAGCAGGTTATGCTGATAAGATCACAATTACAATTGATAAAGATAATATCGTTTCCGTTGAAGATAACGGTCGAGGTATTCCAATTGGAATGCATGAAAAGACTGGTAAATCTACAATTGAAACAATTTTTACTATACTACATGCCGGTGGTAAGTTTGGATCAGGAGCATACAAAGTTTCTGGTGGTTTACACGGTGTAGGAGCTTCAGTTGTTAATGCATTGTCAGAATTTTTAGAAGTCTATGTTTATTTTGAAAACAAAACTTATTTTCAACGTTTTGAAAACGGTGGGAAAGCAGTTAATGGTGTCACAGTTATTGGAGATAGTGAAAAAACAGGTAGTAAAATCGTTTTTAAAGCTGATCCATTAGTTTTTACAGAAACGACAGTGTATAACCATGATATTATTCGTGATCGTTTACGACAAATTGCTTTTTTAAACAAAGGAATAAAAATTGAGTTTAATGATGAACGAGCACACGTCACAAAGCATAATATTGTTTATCATTATGACGGTGGTATTAAAGAATATGTAGAATACATTAATAAAAACAAAAATCCAATTCATCCTGATGTTGTTTATGTGGAAGGGGAAGAAGATGAAATCATTGTTGAAGTTGCGTTGCAGTACAATGATGGATTTATTTCTAATCTATATTCTTTTTGTAACAACATTAATACGCATGAAGGTGGAACGCATGAAGAAGGTTTTCGATCAACGTTAACAAGAATTATTAACAATTATGCAAAAGAAGCTAATTTGCTAAAGAAAGATGAAGAAAGTTTATTAGGTGATGATGTTAGAGAAGGTTTAACTGCGATTGTTTCTGTTAAACACCCTGATCCACAATATGAAGGTCAAACTAAGACAAAATTAGGAAACGCAGAAGTTCGAAGAGTAGTTTCTAGTGTTTTTTCTCAGCAACTAGAACGGTTTTTATTAGAAAACCCAAGCCAAGCAAAAACAATCATTGAAAAAGCCATTATTGCTTCAAAAGCTAGAATGGCAGCAAAAAAAGCAAGAGAACTTACTCGAAGAAAAGGAGCTCTCGAGATTTCTTCACTTCCAGGAAAGTTAGCGGATTGTTCTACAACCGATGCTACAAGAAGTGAAATCTTCCTAGTCGAGGGTGATTCAGCAGGAGGAAGTGCAAAACTTGGCAGAAATAGAGAAAATCAAGCGATATTGCCTTTACGAGGTAAAGTAATTAACGTTGAAAAGGCTCGTGTACATAAAATATTCGACAATAACGAAATTCGTTCTATGATTACAGCCTTTGGTTGTGGAATTGGTGAAGACTTCGATTTAGAAAAACTTCGTTATCATAAAATTGTTATTATGACAGATGCTGATGTTGATGGAGCTCATATTAGAACATTGTTGCTAACTTTTTTCTACAGATTCTTAAAACCTTTAATTGAAGGTGGGTTTGTTTATATTGCTCAACCACCGTTGTATAAGATTTCAAAGGGTAATGCAATACGTTACGCATATACTGAAGCGGACGCAGCGATAATTAAAGCAGAATTTGGTGACAAATTTAACATTCAACGATACAAAGGTCTTGGTGAGATGAATGCAGAACAACTTTGGGACACAACAATGGATCCTGAAGCAAGAACATTGGTTCAAGTCGATATCGATAATGCTTTAGAAGCAGATCAAGTGTTTGAAATGCTAATGGGCGATGATGTTGAACCAAGAAGAGACTTTATAGTTGAGAATGCACAGTTTGTTAAAAACTTAGATGTCTAAAAAGGAGATTAAAATGGAAGATAAAAATGTAAAAAATATTAATATCGCATCTGAAATGAAAACTTCTTTTTTAGATTATGCAATGTCTGTTATTGTTGCAAGAGCATTGCCTGATGTGAGAGATGGCTTAAAGCCAGTTCATCGACGGATTTTATATGCAATGAATGATTTAGGAATGCATAGTGATAAACCATTTAAAAAGTCTGCAAGAATTGTTGGGGAAGTAATCGGTAAGTATCATCCTCATGGAGATACAGCTGTTTATGATTCAATGGTAAGAATGGCACAAGATTTTTCTTATCGACATATGTTAGTTGATGGCCATGGCAACTTTGGATCAATTGACGGTGATGGTGCTGCAGCCATGCGATACACAGAAGCAAGAATGTCAAAAATCGCAATGGAATTAGTTAAAGATATTCAAAAAGACACGATTGATTTTGCTGATAACTACGATGGTGAAGAACGAGAACCAACAGTATTGCCTGCTTATTTTCCAAATATGTTAGTTAATGGTGCTACCGGTATTGCTGTAGGTATGGCAACAAACATTCCTCCTCATAATTTAGGAGAGACTATTGATGCAACAATTGCAGTAATGGAAAATCCAGAAATTGATATTATTGACTTGATGGAATTTATTAGTGGTCCAGACTTTCCAACAGGAGCACAAATTTTAGGACGAGCTGGAATTAAGTCCGCTTATGAGAATGGTCGTGGATCGATTGTAATTCGATCCAAAACTGATATTCAGGAAAAAGAAAACGGGAAAACACAAATTATTGTTTCCGAAGTTCCTTATCAAGTTAACAAAGCTTCAATGGTTGAAAAAATCGCTCATTTAGTTCGAGATAAGCAAATTGAAGGTATAACAGATTTGCGTGATGAGTCAAATCGTGAAGGAATTAGAATTGTAATTGAATTACGTAAAGATGCACAGCCAGAAGTCATTCTTAATCAATTGTATAGAATGAGTCCTTTACAGACTAGTTACGGTATTAATATGCTAGGATTGGTTAATAATTCGCCAAAACAACTAGGAATTAAAGAGATTTTAAGTGTATACGTAGATCACCAAAAAGAAGTTGTACGCAGAAAAGTGAATTTCGAGTTGAATAAAGCACTTGAAAGAGCACACATCCTTGAAGGATTACGTATTGCTTTGGATAATATTGATGAGATTATTGCTGTTATACGAGGGTCAAAAGATGATCCTACAGCAATGGCTACATTAATTGAGCGTTTTAGTTTATCTGAAATACAAGCAAAAGCAATCTTAGATATGAGATTACGTCGCTTAACTGGATTAGAAAGAAGTAAAATAGAAGATGAATACAATGCATTACAATCATCGATTGCTGATTTCAGACATATTTTAAGCAATGAATATCGAGTTATTGAAATCATCAAAGAACAACTTTATGAAATAAAAAGAAGATTTGCTGATGAAAGACGAAGTGAAATCGTTGATTCAGCATTGGATATGCAAGATGAGGATTTAATACCGGTTGATGATGTTGTTATTGCTCTAACCATGAAAGGGTATGTTAAACGAACAACTTTAGACACATATCATTCTCAAAATAGAGGTGGAAAAGGTGTAAAAGGTATAACAACACATAATGATGATGTTGTTGATCAGTTCTTGTTTATGAGCACTCACGACCATTTACTAATGTTTTCCAATTTAGGAAAAGTCTACCGCATTAAAGGATATCAAGTGCCTCAGGCAAAAAGAACGGCTAAGGGAATTCCAGTTGTCAATTTATTGAGTTTAGAAAAATCTGAGAAGATTAACTCAATGTTAACGATATCTCGCGAATCAGAATATAATTATTTCGTATTTGCAACAAAAAACGGATTAGTTAAACGAGTTAGTGTAGATGAATTTGAGTCCATTCGTCAAACAGGTAAAATAGCTATTAAGCTAAATGATGATGATGAATTAATATCTGTTAAGTTAACTACAGGTGAAGAAGAAATAATAATTGCTGGTTCTAATGGGAAAGCCGTTCGATTTGATGAAACGAACATACGTGTTATGGGTAGAAACGCAGCGGGTGTATTAGGTTTCAGAGTTGATGGATCACAGGTAGTTGGTATGACTACAAACAAAGAAGGTCAATATATTCTAGCAATTACAGAAAATGGTTATGGTAAAAAGACACAGCTAGAAGAATATCGATTAACCAACCGAGGTGTGAAAGGTGTTAAAACCATAAATATTACTGAAAAGAATGGTAAATTGGTAGCTATGAGGGCTGTTAATGGTGATGAAGACATGTTAATAGTTACAAACCAAGGGCAAGTTATTCGCATTGATGTGCAAGACGTTGGAACTTATGGCAGAAACACGCAAGGAGTACGATGTATTACGGTAGGTGATGATGCTGTAGTTTCTACAGTTGCAATAGTCCCAAAAGATGATGAAGAAATCGAAGTAATAGAGCACGAATAGTGCTCTTTTAAATAGTGTTTAGAAGTGTTAAAATATATGAGTCATTGATTCAATAAATAATGTTTCACGTGAAACATGAAGGAGGTAACATGTTAGATATCAAGTTGATTCGAGAAAATCATGAAGAATTAATCAAAAAATTAAACACCCGAGGAGGAGATTTCTCGTACTTGTCTGATATTGTTAAATACGATAAACAGAAACGAGATGTTTTACAAGATGTTGAAAATTTAAAAAGTTTTAGAAACGAAACATCTAAACAAATTGGTGCATTAAAAAGAAATGGCGAAGATGCTTCGAAGTTAATGGAAGAAGTCACTGCCGCAAACGACAAAATTTCTGTTTTGGATAATGCCCTCAATGAGATCGAAAAGAAAATTACGGATTTATTATATATTTTGCCAAATGTTCCACGTGAAACAGTTCCCGTAGGAACAGATGAAAAAGATAATAAAGTAGTGAGAAAACACTTAGAACCAAAAAAGTTAGGGTTTGAGGCAAAAGCACATTGGGATATTGGTGTAGACTTGGACGTGTTTGATTTTGAACGTGCCACAAAAATTACAGGAGCAAGATTTACGGTTTACAAAGGTTTAGGGGCGAAGTTAGAACGATCACTCATTAGTTTTATGTTAGATTTACATACAAACGAACATGGTTATGAAGAAATGATGCCACCATTTATGGTTAATGCCAATAGTATGTTTGGAACAGGACAATTACCGAAGTTTGAAGAAGATGCTTTTAAAGTAAATCCACATGGGTATTATTTAGCTCCCACAGCAGAAGTTCCTGTAACAAATTATTATGCAAACGAAATTTTAAACACTCAATTTTTACCAAAGTATTTTGCAGCGTATACACCTTGTTTTAGAGCGGAAGCAGGATCTGCAGGTAGAGACACAAGAGGGATTATAAGGCAACACCAATTTAATAAGGTTGAGTTAGTCAAATTCGTTTTACCAGAAGAATCAGAAAAAGAGTTAGAAAAGCTTACACAAAATGCAGAGAAGGTACTTCAGTTGTTAGAATTGCCTTATCGTGTCGTTGAATTGTGTACTGGAGACTTAGGGTTTAGTAGTTCACATACATATGATTTAGAAGTTTGGATGCCTTCTTCTGAAAATTATAGAGAAATTTCTTCATGTTCTAACTTTGAGGATTTCCAATCACGCCGTGCAAATATACGTTTCAAAAGAGATGTTAAAGGAAAAACAGAGTTTGTGCACACTATCAATGGTTCTGGACTTGCAGTTGGGAGAACTGTTGCAGCAATTTTAGAAAATTATCAACAAGAAGATGGAAGTGTTATAATACCGACGGTTTTAAGACCATACTTTAACGGTTTAGAAAAGATTGAAAAAAAATAAAATAAGTGTATAATTAGTAGTGCTATCACAACATTATCTACTGAACCAGGTCAGGGTCGGAAGACAGCAGCCTTAAGGTGGCTCTAGTGTGTGTGGTAGCTTTTATTTTGGAGATTAACTATGAATTTTATGGAAAGAGCACTCGAATTAGCACAAATGGCATACAAACAAGACGAAGTTCCTGTAGGATGTGTGATTGTGTTAAATGATAAAATCATTGGAGAAGGATTTAATCAAAAGGAAAGTAACCAAAGCCCTTTGGATCATGCTGAAATTGTAGCTATCAAAGAAGCTTCTCAGTACCTAGGATCATGGCGATTAGAAGATTGTGATCTATATGTGACACTTGAACCTTGCGCTATGTGTGCTGGAGCAATATTACAAGCAAGAATAAATAGGGTTATCTTTGGTGCCTTTGATCCCAAAGGTGGCTGTTTTGGAAGTGTATTTGATATAACTCAAAAAAAGGGGTTTAATCATTATCCTCAAGTAATTGCTGGTGTATTAGCAGAAGAAAGTAAAAACTTGCTTCAACAGTTTTTTAGAGAAAAAAGAGAAAAAGGTAAAAAGAACGTATGAAAGGAAACATCTGATGTTTCTTTTTTTCTTGCTTTATTGTGGAGGTTGATTTTGGTATAATTAAGTAGAAAGTTAGAGGAAATTATGGCATACAGAGCATTATATAGAACGTATCGACCGAGCACATTTAATGATGTTGTTGGTCAACAACATATTGTGCTAACTTTACAAAATGCAATCTCGAAAAATAAGATAGCGCATGCCTATCTATTTTGTGGTCCAAGGGGAACAGGTAAAACGACTGTAGCCAAACTTGTTGCAAAGGGTGTTAATTGTACATCAAAAGACAATGTGCCTTGTAATGAGTGCCATCATTGCAAAAGTATAGCAACAGGTTCACACCCTGATATCATTGAAATTGATGCAGCAAGTAATAATGGGGTTGATGAAATTCGAGATTTAATCGAAAAAGTAAAATACTCCCCAATTGAAGCTAAATACAAAGTATACATCATAGATGAAGTTCATATGTTATCAACAGGTGCTTTTAATGCTCTATTAAAAACACTTGAAGAACCACCATCACACGTAATTTTTATTTTAGCAACAACAGAACCGCATAAAGTGTTACCAACGATTATTTCGCGTTGTCAGCGATTTGATTTTAGTAAAGTTCCACCAAAACAAATTGCGGATAGAGTGGAATATGTACTACAAACCGAGAATATATCGTATGAAAAAGAAGTTATTCGCATTATAAGTACATTAGCTGAAGGCGGTCTTCGTGATGCACTAAGTATTTTAGAGCAAGTTATCGCTTATGCAAAAGACGACTTAAAACAAGAACATGTACATCAAATTTATGGGATTACAACAATAAAAGAGAAAATAGATTTATTGGATGCTATCTTTTCACGAGATATCAACAGACTATTAGAGCAATTAACAACAATAGAAAACAAAAGTCATGATATTAAGCGTTTAACAGCTGACTTAATCGATATTTTAAAAGAAGCGATTGTGTTTAGCTATACTAACGATGAGCAAGTGTTGCATATTATTAATAAACATGAAGCAAGTGATTTAATAAAAAATAAATCAACTGACACGTTGCTTGATATGATAGATGTACTCATCGACACTTATGAGAAATATCGTAATGCTACAAATGTACATGCATATTTTGAAGTTGCTTTACTTCGGATAATGAATTTATCTACGAGCAAACAACTCATTAATAATGTTCCAAAAAAGACGCAAGTAATAGAAAATAAAGAGGAAAAAGCACAACTTACTGAAGATCAAAGCGATAAACACATAAAGCACACTTTAAGTGTACAAAATATAACTGAAGCAAATACGAAACCACAAGTAGAAAGTCATGCTACTGTAAAAGTAGAAGAAGAAACACTATTTGATAATAATGAATCAACATTGGATTTAAGAAATTATTCTATCGATGAGTTAGTGGCTTGCATGGTTGCAGCAGATAAGCCTATGCGCATGAGAGACATTGAAAACTGGAAACAAGTCGAAGAATACGAACATGATTTGAAGTTTGTTAAAGTTGTGAGTTTAGTAACTCCTTCTGAAATCATAATTAGTGGAGAAAAATTCATTGTTGTAATCGTTAAAAACCAAGAGACAGCAGACATGATTAATGAGACAGACAATGATGTTTTGTATAAAGAATTGACAAAAAAAGTGCTTTTAACACCAAAACATGTCATAGCGATTACTAAAGAAACGTTTGATGAAGCTTTTACACAATTTCAAAAACGTAGAGACAACAATTCATTGCCAAATCCAATCGAAATTAAAGAAGTCAAAGAAACAATAAGCAAAGAAAAATCAGCCAAAGAAAAAGCGATTGACCTTTTCGGTGAAGAAATTGTAGAAGTTAGCGAGGATTAGAATGTATCCAAAAGAAATGGAACGATTAATACAAGAATTGAAAAAATTACCAGGTGTAGGAAATAAAACTGCTGAAAGATTTGCTTTTGAACTATTAGATAGAGATAAAGAGGAAGTAAACTCATTTATTAACAGTGTAAGTGAAGCGACAGAGAACTTAGGTCCTTGCCAATACTGTGGAAATATCGCAAGTCATACCATATGTCCTATATGTGAAGATAAGCAACGAGATAATACTATAATATGTGTTGTTTCTTATCCAAAAGATGTGATTGCCATAGAACGAATGGGACTGTTTCACGGTAAGTATCATGTATTAAATGGTGTAATATCCACATTTAAAGGAATATTACCAGAAGATATTAATGTAGAAAGTTTAATGAGTCGTGTGGATGATAGTGTTAGTGAAGTTATTATTGCTACTAATCCAACACTAGAAGGAGAAACTACAGCATTGTATATTGCTAAACGATTACAAGATAAACAAGTAAATGTAACAAGGTTAGCATCAGGGTTACCAATGGGTGGTATGCTTGATTATGCAGATGAAATGACATTAATTAAAGCCATGGAAGGTAGAAAGAAGATAGAATTATGAAAACTGATATTCAAATTGCTCAAGAAAACAAAATGGATCCAATTGAGAAAATTGCTCGTAAAGCAAAAATTGACCTGGAGTATGTAGAATACTATGGTAAGTACAAAGCAAAAATTGATTTACGTATATTTGAAAAAATCGAGCAAAACCGAGATGGTAAATTGGTGCTTGTAACAGCAATTAATCCAACTAAAGCAGGTGAGGGGAAATCAACGACTACAGTAGGCTTATGTGATGGGCTAAGTTCATTAAATAAGATGGTTATTGGAGCATTAAGAGAACCATCTTTAGGGCCGGTATTTGGTGTAAAAGGTGGTGCAACAGGTGGCGGGCATGCTCAAGTTGTACCAATGGATGATATAAATTTACATTTTAATGGAGATATACACGCTGTCACAACAGCAAATAACTTAATATGTGCTGCTATTGACAATCATTTATATCATGGTAATCAATTAAATATCGATCCCGAAAAAATCACATTTAAAAGAGCAATGGACATGAATGATCGTGCGTTGCGTAATATTACAGTTGCTCAAAAAGATAAAAAAGCTACGCAACGTGAAGATGGATTTAATATATCTGTTGCATCAGAAATTATGGCTATACTTTGTCTATCTAATTCATTATTGGATTTTGAAAAACGTGTAGAAAAAGTAGTTGTAGGTTACACAAAAGAAAATCAACCAGTAACAGTGAAAGATCTTAAAGTTGCTGGAGCTGTAGCGATGGTAGTAAAAGAAGCAATCAAGCCAAATTTAGTACAAACACTCGAAAAAACACCAATTCTAATTCATGGAGGTCCATTTGCAAACATTGCTCATGGTTGTAACTCCATCTTAGCTACTAAAATGGCATTAAAACTAGCTGATTTTGTCGTAACAGAAGCAGGATTTGGCGCTGATTTAGGTGCTCAAAAATTCATGGATATTAAATGTCCTACAGCGAATATTGGCCCAGATGCAGTCGTAATCGTTGCTACAATACGCGCACTTAAAATGCATGGTGGTGTAGCAGCTGATCAACTAAAAGAAGAAAACATTAATGCGCTAAAAGATGGTGTGGCTAATTTAGAGAAACACATTGATACAGTAAGAAAATACAATGTACCAGCAATCATCGCAATCAATCGATTTGTAACGGATACTAATGAAGAAATAAATTGGTTAGTTAATTGGTGCAAAAACAACAATGTGGATGTGGCTATTAATGAATCATGGGAAAAAGGCAGTCAAGGTGCTCAAAAACTAGCAGAATTAGTAATACATGCGTGTGAAAAAGAGAAAACATTTACACCATTGCTGTTAAATGTAAACACTTTAGAAGAAAAAATAAGAACCATTGCAAAAGAAGTATATGGTGCTAATGATGTGAATTTCTCAAATGAGGCATTAAACCAATTAAAGATGTTTAAAGAACTTGGATGGGATAATCTTAATGTTTGTATGGCAAAAAACCAATACTCATTAACGGATGATCCAAAAAAGTTAGGGCGACCTAAAGGCTTTGATATACACGTTAGAGAACTTCGAGTAAGCTCTGGTGCTGGATTTGTCGTTGCCTTGACATCAGATGTCATGACAATGCCAGGTCTACCTAAAGAACCAGCAGCAACGAAAATGGGCATTGACGAAAAAGGCAATATATTTGGGTTATTTTAAACCGTAGGAGGTACAAATGGCCTCAATTGCATACATCGCTGACAAAAAGATGATTGAGTTTCATCGACTTAATGGAAATCAAACAATGAATTTTTGGAGATTATCAAGTCAACGAAAATTCTTGCATTTTTCCCGTGGGGATTATTTGTTTTTTCTTGCCAAGGGAAGCGAACATAAAGTCACAAAAGAAAAAGGTATTGTGGGTTATGGTAAACTAGATTTTTCAAAAACAATGACGTTGACACAAATGTGGAATGAGTATACACATCTTAACGGATTTCAAAGCAAAGAAGAATTTAAAGAAGCAGTATTAAAGTTATCCAAAAGTAAAACAATACCTAAAAGTATGCATAGTCTTTATTTAAAGGACGTAATTTTCTTTAAATACCCTTTATACTTAAGCGAAATAGAACTTTCTATTTCCACAAACTTAGAGAGTTACATATACCTTGATCGTAAAGGAGTTAGTGCAACTGTTAAAATACTTAAAAAAGCTGAAAACATTGGTATTGATGCATGGCAAGTTGCTTTAGATGAAGAAATCAATCAACAAATATTTAAACAAGATTTACAAAATCATGTATTATCAAATATTATCAACTCTGTATTTGGAGAGTTGAAAAATACTCCAAAAGTATTTAAGCATTTAATTGAAAGTCACAAAAACTTAGAGTTTATAAAAGGATCAAAAATTGCATTAACAAATCAAAAAAGTAAACATTTATTTTTTGCCTATGAAAGTAAAGAAAGGCAAAAAGAAGATAATTTTTATCAATTGTTTGGTCGATTAATAGCAGTAATAAAAGAGATTTCTCAAGATGATGATATCTCACATATTCCATATCAGATTACAATAATTAGCGAATTAGAAATAGAAGTTGATAAGATAGAGCTACTAAAGAAATATGATATTGGTTATATATTGATCAATCAAAAACCAGCAGATTAAGGCTGGTTTTTATCTTTTTGTTCGAGCATTCTGATATATTTCGATGAGCAAGGATCAAAGGGAACTCCCCATTTTTTAAGTTGATCTTTAAAGTGGTTCATTCTATCGGTTTCACCCTTGTTAAGTTCATATTCTAATTCAACATCAGAAGTGTAATCAAACACATTAAAATCAAGACACCATTCGCCAAATTCATCCTTATAAGTATATCGATATGTGATAGTAGAACCTATTTCATGCAGTGGCTTTTTGTTTCTAAATTGACTTAAAAACTCTGCAATTTTAGTGTTTTCGATACTTTTGTCATCAATTAACTCAAACTCAGTTTCTAATAAACCATCATTTGTGGATTGCTTTGCTGTAAACAATGTAATCTCTTTTTTCTCTCTTAATCGTAAAACAACCTTATTTGAATGAAAATAATTATCTACAGTATCAAAGTATACATTTGTTTGCTTGTTTAAAAACTCAAAAATTCCTAAAGATAATAAGTTTGCTGCATTAGTATCGGAAATGAGTGTTTTATATTCTATTTCAAATTTTTGATTCATAGTGTTTCCTCATTATTATGATACAATATACATGTTTAAAATGAAAGGTAAGTACAAAATGCGATTTTCAATATCAGCGAAAAGGGATCAATTTTCAAGTGGATTAGAGAATAAATTGCTTTTAACACTTCAAGAAAATAATTGGATATACGACTCAGCAAAGCCTGAAATTGTATTTACAATTGGTGGGGACGGTACTTTTTTGCATGCTGTTCATAAACATATTAACCAACTAGATAACATTCATTTTGTTGGAATACATACAGGAACATTAGGGTTTTATACGGATTATGAAGCAGATGAAATTGATCAAGCTATTAAAGATGTACTCTTTAATACACCCAAAATTGATGAGATTCGTATGCTGCAAATTGAAACAAAAAACGGAAAAACATACAACACATTGTACGCACTCAATGAAGCGAGAGTAGAGAATATTATAAAAACACAAACAATACATGTCACCATTAATGAAGAGTATTTAGAGAAGTTTAGAGGGAATGGATTGTGTGTTAGTGCCCAAGCAGGATCTACAGCATATAATCGTTCCATATTTGGAGCTGTTATGTCTGTAGGGATTGAAGGATTACAATTAACAGAAATATCAGGTATTCATCATAGAGCATCTCGTTCATTGGGTTCTCCATTGATAGTATCAAGCGAAAGTAAAATATGTTTTAAAAACGATACATTTGAAAAAGCAGTGCTTCTTTATGATTATTTGCATTTACCATTGGATGATATTAATGAAATTCATGTATCATTGAGTAATAAAAAGGTCAAAATCGCTAGATTTAGACCCACATCATATATTCGTCGTTTGCAAAGTTTGTTTTAATGCAACGTTCTTGTTTTGTTTTCGCTACTCATGTGATAAATAATTGCTAAAGGAATCATATAGGAAAGCAGTGAAGAACCTCCATAAGAAATTAGCGGCAGCGTAATACCAGTAATAGGCAAAATGCCAACAATCATTCCCATATTTTGAAACTGCTGGAAAAACAACATACCTAATAATCCAGCAACCATGTACTGCTCTTTAGGTCGATCAAACTTAATCGCAATAGAGAGTAGTTTTAAATTGAATAGAGTACTAATAAAAATCACAAAGCTTACGCCAATAAATCCAAAGTTTTTGGCGATAACAGCAAATATGAAGTCATTTTGTGGTTCCGCAAAGGTAATCATCGTAGCAGCGGTTCCATGTCCTGTTAAACCAGCTGAGCCAACTGCTAATAATGATGTATATAATTGACTTCCCCATGTTAGGATGTGTCGTTCTGTATCTAACCAACCATAAAAACGATTCAAGCGATACGGAGCTCCAAGTAGTGAAGCAAGTAAATCGGTGTGATATTCAAACAAATAAATCATACCACCAAACAAAACAACAAACGAAATTAACCCAATCCATATCCAAATACTTCTAATTTGAGAGATAGCCAACATTGCTAATATGGATACAACAATAACAATGGGAATACCAGTATCAGGCTGCATAATAATCAAAATTAATGGTGGAAGAACTACTTTACCAATCTTGTAAAACAAAAAGATATCATCTTTCATGCTCATTTTTGTCTTATATTGGTTGTGTTCATGGATAATATTGGCACTTAAAATAATCAACACTATTTTCATAAACTCACTTGGTTGAATTGTGCCAATACCAGGAAGAATAATCCAAGCACGGCTTCCATTTATAGGAGAAACAAAAGGAATATCCACAACAAAATCCAAAATAAGAATGATTAATAAGATAAATAATATCCAATAAAAAACTTTAACACCAGTAAATAAGCGGTCAATGCCGAAATACAACAAAAAGATTAACGTTCCAAATCCAAACAAATACCATACAGCTTGTCGAATAAGTAGACCTTCTCCATCAACCCATGAAGGTGTAATTGGAATCGAACCATAAATTGCAACTAAACTAATTATTGCCATTAAAGCAAGCAAAATTGATAGTGTTATATCCACATTGAATGGTTTATTACTTTGTGCTAACTTTTTAACGGCCATTTTATACCTTCCCTTTTATTTATTGCTCATAAAATAGTATAATGATATCATATATTCCGAGGTGAAATTATGCGACGTTGGCATGCATTATTAGATATTATAACATTTCCATTAAAAATATTGTTTTTTGCATCAATTTTAATGGGTTTTGGTGGCTTAGTTTTAAACCCTAATATAAATAACATCATACAAATCGAAAGCCAACTTATTATAACACTTGCAGAATTATTTCGCTATTTTGGAAGTTTAATAATATTTAATTTTCCATTTTTTATTTTAATTAAAGCTTTATCAAAAAGGTTTTCTGATTCAATTCCTGTTTTTATTGGTGTAATTGGTTATTTCGTGTTTAATATTACAACAATGTTGTTTTCAGTAAGAAACTTACCTTCCTCGGCATTCACACCATTATTAGGAATATATTTAGATCTATCTCAACTTTCACTTGAAGGATCTGGATTAATATTTCCGATTCACACAGGAATTATCGGAGCTATTATCACTATTATTGTGACTCGGTTCTCTTATAATACTTCTCGTAAAGCGAGTGGTTATGGTGTCTTGTCATTTGTGGATAAAGATGTGTGGGCTTTATTTTACACCATTGCATTAAGCTTTATTTTTGGTATCGTCGTTGTTTATGTATGGCCATCCTTTATATCCATGTGGCAGTTTATCTTCAACTTTATTGCTTCAGATATTACTAATCCAATGAATTTGTTTGTGTATGGAATATCGGATAGACTATTAGCTGGATTAAGCATATCTCAACTTATTCGAACACCATTTTGGTTTGGAACTTTAGGTGGAAGCTGGATTGGACCAAGTGGTACTAATTTTGTTGGTGATGTAACAATATGGACACAACAATTAAGTGCAGGCATGACACCAATTGGTTTTGGCCGTTTGATAACACCATATTATATTATGAATATTTTTGCCATACCAGCATTTATTGCTGGTATATTTCAGACATTTACCGATAAAATAGAACGTCAGAAATTTAGAGGATTTTTCGCAGTTGCAATTCTAATTTCAATAATAATTGGAATGATTTTCCCATTTGAAATGTTCTTGTTGTTTTTTACACCATTAATTTATTTTGTACATATCTTTATTTCAGGTGTTATGTTTGCGGTTTTGCAAGCATTAAACGCGACAATTGGGTATACCTTTAGTGGTCTTGATTTAGTCGCTACACCAGCAAGTGTTGTTGATTTACTAGTCCTTGTGCGAAATCCATCGATGCAATCAACAATAGTAACACTTATTAGTGTAGGAGTAGTTACAGCAATTGTTTATTTTGCTCTTGCTAGAGTATATTTTAATTATTTGGCATACGATGCTATGAATACAGGAAAAACCGAAGAAACAGTACAAGAACTATTTACTGTCTTTGGTGGCATAGATAACATAAGAATGGTACATAGTTCGTTATATAGAATTACAGTACTCCCAATTAAGAAAAACAAAGTGGATTTTGGCTTAGCTCCTTTAGATGAAGTTACAAAGATTGTAGAAAGTAGAGCAGGTTATTCACTAACTTATGGTGCAGGCTCTTACATAATTCGTACAAAAATGATTAAACTAATAAAAGACCATCAAAAAGAGCTGTTACAAGCAAAACAATCCAAGAGTAAAGTGGAGAACGTCTAGAACGTTCTCTTTTAGAACATGAAGTATCCTATGATATAATACGGTTAGTTTGCGAGGGAATATGGAAAATTTGACACCAATGATGAAACAATATTTTGATATAAAAAAAGACTATCCTGACACATTGTTGTTTTATAGATTAGGGGATTTTTATGAACTTTTTTATGATGATGCAAAAATAGTATCAAAAGAATGTGATTTAGTACTAACATCTCGTTCAAAAGAAGTTGATAAAACCCCAATGTGTGGAGTCCCTTATCATTCGGTGACACCTTATTTGCAAAAATTACTTAACAGAGGCTTTAAAATAGCGATTGTTGAGCAAATGGAAGATCCATCAAAAACTAAAACGATTGTAAAACGTGAAGTAGTTCGAGTGATAACTCCTGGAACAATGATTGATGAAATGAGTGACGATAAACAGCAACTTAATATTGCTTCAATCGAAGACGCTCATTATGCCATTGCAATCAGTCTTGTTGAAGTAGCAAGTGGCAAAACAAGAATTTTGTTTAGCAAAAAATCGACAAGCAAATTAATACCATTGTTACTAAAACATAATGTGAAGGAAGTTGTTGTCTCAAGTTCGATATCAAAAAAAATAGTGGATACAATTGCTCAATTTGAGGACATAACACTAACTGTTTTTGACGATATTCAAACCCATGCTAACCATGAACGATTATTTGATGAAAATCTCAACGAAACAATGAAAACTGCTATACGACGATTGTTAAGTTATTTATCGAAGACACAATTTAATACATTAGAGTATTTAATGCCATTTATTGTACAGGACAAAGAAAGAGTGTGTGAATTAGACTACACAACAATATACAACTTAGACTTAACAACACCATCTAAAAACAACAAAAATCAAATGACTTTGTTTTCATACTTAGACCAGTGCAAAACAGCAATGGGAAGTCGATTATTAAAGCAATGGATTGTGGAACCTTTACAAAACAAGGATGAAATTTTGCAAAGACAACATAAAATTGGGTATTTTGTTCAGTCTTTTATGTTGTTAGATGAAATACAAGAAGAGTTAAAACAAGTATATGATTTAGAGCGAATTGCTACTAAGATAGCCTTTAAAAGAGTATTACCCAATGATCTTTTACAGTTACTATTTTCTTTAGAAGCCACAAAAAAGATACATAAGAAACTAAGCGAACACGAGCCTTTTGAGTATTTTAGTATCATTGATGCGTTAAATGAGCAAGCAAACTATCTTCAATCAGCACTTGAGCTTACTGCCCCAGCAACAATCAAAGAAGGTAGAATATTTAAAGAAGGATATAATAACCAACTAGATCATTTTCGCAATGTTCATCAAAATGGAAAAGATTGGTTAATAGAATTTGAAAAACAAGAGAAAGAAAGAACTCAAATTAAAAATCTAAAAATAGGGTATAACCGTGTTTTTGGATATTTTATTGAAATTTCTAAAGGGAACCTTTCTAATGTGAAAGACTCTTTTGGTTATATTCGAAAACAAACACTTGTTAATGCAGAACGATTCATTTCACCTGAGTTAAAAGAAAAAGAAGATGAGTTGCTTCATGCAAAAGAAAAAGCAAACGCATTAGAAGAAGAACTGTTTTTACAACTGATTGAGAAGTTACAACCGCACATTGGTGAAGTTCAGCGATTGGCGGATCAATTAGCAACGTTGGATGTCATTGCAAGTTTAGCGAAAATAAGTGCATCTAAACGATTTGTAGCACCAACATTCAATAATAATAACACAGTAAAAATTGTGGGTAGTTTTCATCCGTTGCTAGAGAAAATTAATCCTAAGCAAAAAACGATAGCTAACGATTGGATTGTGGAGGATAGTAAATCACTGTTTGTGCTTACAGGTCCAAACATGGGTGGAAAAAGCACATATATGCGCCAGATTGCTTTACTTATCATCATGGCTCAAATGGGTTGTTTTGTTCCTGCAAAAGAAGCTCACTTGCCTCTATTTGATGCAATATTCACACGTATTGGAGCATCCGATGATATTTTAAGTGGACAATCAACCTTTATGGTAGAAATGGTGGAAGCCAATAGTGCACTCTCTTTAGCAAGTGAGCGATCTCTCATTTTATTTGATGAGATCGGAAGAGGGACTTCAACGTATGATGGAATGGCATTAGCACAAGCAATCATTGAGTATGTAACAACAGTAATTAAAGCAAAAACAATTTTCTCAACCCATTATCATGAATTAACAACATTAGAAGACCAATTAGAGTCAGTGGAAAACTTAGTCACAAAAGTTATTGAAAAAGATGGGGAAGTTACTTTCTTATATCGAATAAAAAAAGGAAAAGCTGATAAATCTTATGGTGTTAACGTAGCTAATATAGCAAAACTACCAGAAAGTGTTATTAGTCGAGCAAAGACATTATTAAAACAACTTGAAACAAAACGTAAACACGTTCAACAAACTATGGATATTGTCGAGGTAAATGTTATTCCTAAAGAATTAGAATCCATAAAAGATCAGTTGCAACAATTGGATATAAACGAAATGACACCAATTCAAGCAATGCAATGTTTATCCGAATTAATAGTAGAAGCAAAGAAGGTGAAGTAATGGGTAAAATTCATCAATTAGACAGTCATTTAACGAACATGATTGCAGCTGGTGAAGTTGTTGAGCGACCAATGGGAGTAATTAAAGAGTTGGTTGAAAATGCAATAGATGCAAAAGCAACAGTTATTGATGTTCATATTATTGAAGGCGGATTAGCTTCAATGAGAGTTGTGGATAATGGTGAAGGCATGGATAGAGAAGACGCTACCATGGCATTTTTACGTCATTCAACGTCAAAAATAAGAACTGAGGAAGACTTGTGGACCATTAATAGTTTGGGGTTTCGTGGAGAAGCATTACCATCGATTGCCTCTGTTAGTGAGTGTGTTTGCATAACAAACAACAAAAAAGAAGCCACAAAAGTGACAATTCACTATGGAAAGTTCATAGAAGCTATCCCTTATGATAGTGAAATAGGTACATCCATTGAAGTTAAAGGATTATTTTTAGAAACACCTGCACGGTTAAAACACATGAAATCTCTACCATATGAACAAGCGTTAGTTGTGGATGTGATGCAACGATTTGCTATTTCACATCCAAACATTGCCTTTTCACTTACAGCTGATGATAAACAAATATTTGCCACAAGTGGCAATGACGATGTTGTGGAAGTAATTTACAGATTGTATGGCAAAGATATTGCAAAGCAAACAATCACCATTTCAAACAACGATAATGATTTTTCTTTGTATGTAGTATTAGTGAAACCACAGATTTCCCGTGCAACTAGAAAAGACATGTTTGTTTATTTAAATACTAGGATGGTCAAATCAACACGTATCTTACGTGCGATTAGTGATGGCTTTCGTCATTTTATTCCTAGTGATCGTTATCCAATAGCATTTGTATTTGTTAATGTGGATTTAAAGCTTGTGGATGTGAATGTTCATCCATCGAAATGGGAAGTACGTTTATCAAAAGAAAAGCAGTTATTTGATTTAATTGAAAAAACTGTTCATCAAGCATTAGTGCAAACACCACAGATTAAACAAACAAGAGCTTTTAAAACATCTTATGATACATCAGTTGAGCAATCAACCATTAACTTTGAACTTACAACTAATCAATCTACGTTTGTTTTTGAAGAAACAAGTCTAGAAAGTGATTATATTAATCAAGATAGTGAACCAATAGGTACAAAAAACTACTTTAATGTACTTGGTCAGTTACATAAAAAATACATCTTGGCTGAAAATCAGGAAGGACTGTTTATATTTGATCAACATGCTTCTATGGAACGAGTAAGGTATGAGTATTTTAAAAGCATTCATCTAGAAAAGACACATAACCAACAATCTTTGCTTGTTCCAATTGTAATTAACAATATTCGAGCAATCCAGCAAGCAGAACAGCTAATTGAACTGTTTAAGCAATTTCAAATCCATGTAGAACAATTTCATGAACAAGCACTCATCATTCGAACAATACCACAATGGATAAGCAATACTGATGAACAAAAAGCAATCAATGACATTGTTGAGTATTTTGAAAACAATCAAAATAAAACAGAAGAAGATCTTAGAAAAAAGGTTTTATCATCATTAGCATGTCATAGTTCCATTCGATTTAATGACTATTTATCAGTTGCACAAATGCAGCAAATCATAAATGATTTAATGCAGTGTGAACAACCTTTTCATTGCCCACATGGAAGACCAACATACATAAAACTATCAAGTGAAGATTTGAAAAAGGAATTTTTACGATGAAAAAAGTGTTAGTCATCGGTGGATTAACAGCAACAGGGAAAAGTGACTTAGCCATTGAATTAGCAAAGAAGTTTAATGGTGAAATATTAAGTGTCGATTCTGTGGCAGTATACAAACAATTAACGATTGCCTCTGCAAAGCCTTCAATTTTACAACAAAAAGAAATTACTCATTATGGAATTGATATAGCAGATGTTAGTAAACCCATTAGTGTTAAAGAGTTTGTGGATTATGCACACCAAGCTATCAATACGATAAGTGAAAAAGGAAAATTACCTATTCTTGTTGGTGGTAGCGGGTTGTATTTAAAAGCAATATTGTATGATTATTCATTTTTAAATGAGACTCAAGATGAAACCGCAAGTGAGTGGGCAGAAAACATGGATAATGCAACCTTGCATAATATGTTAGCTAACATTGATGTACAACAAGCAAACATGATTCATCCAAACAATCGAAAGCGACTTATACGTGCATTAACCATTGCAAAAAAACATAATATTAATAAAACGGATTTGATTAATAAACAATCAAAATCTTTACAATACGATGCGTTTTTGGTTTTTCTTGATTGTGATCGTGACGTGTTATGGCAAAGAATCAATCAACGAGTCGATAAAATGATTGCTCAAGGATTAGAACAAGAAATAGTTGAAGCGTCAAAAATTGCAGATTGGTCAGCATCATCCATGTCAGCAATTGGTGTAAAAGAGTGGAAAGAATATTTTAATCAAACGCAAGATTATGCGATGACAATTGATCAAATAAAAACAAAGACACGGCAATTTTCAAAAAGACAAAGGACATGGTTTAAACATCAATTTGATGGAATATGGATAGATAGTCAAAATCAACAAGAATTACAAGAGTTATTAAAAAGGATAGAACAATGGAAAGTGCATTTGACAGAATAAAATTACTAATTAATGAGCATCAATTTAATAAGATAAGCCAAAGTACGATCATGGTTGTTGGTTGTGGAGGTGTTGGAGCAATGTGTGCTGAGTCGCTTGCTCGTTTTGGTGTAAACAACATTATTCTAATGGATCATGATGCTGTAAACATAACAAACTTAAATCGACAAATTCATGCAACAGTAAATAACATAAACCAAAAGAAGGTAAATGCATTAAAAGATAGAATACTTGCTATATCACCACAATGTCATGTGATAACCTTAGACACATTTCTAAATGAAGAATCAATAAAACTTCTGGAAAATTTTTCGATAGATGTGATTGTGGATGCAATCGATACAGTAACAAGTAAACTGCTTTTAATAAAATATGCACAGCAACATTCCATAGCTATTGTTAGTAGTATGGGCATGGGAAATCGAATTGACCCAACGAAAGTTACGATTATGCCATTAAATAAAACGAGTTACGATCCTTTAGCGAAAGTTATGCGTTATCAATGCAGAAAACAAGGATTGAATGATAAACTAATGGTAGTTACATCATTAGAAGTACCAAAAAAGCAAACGAAAAGAATTAGTGATAGCCCAATATTAAAAGAAGCCATGCCACCATCAAGTAGTAGCTTTGTGCCGATGGCAGCTGGTCTAGCTTGTGGTTATCAAGCTATAATGTTAGCTTTAGAAAGGGTTTAGCATGAAAGAAATCGTTGTTGCAGCAGGTTGTTTTTGGGGAGTAGAAGAGTATTTTCGTAGAGCTAAAGGAATTAATAAAACGAAATCAGGCTATTCACAAGGTCATAAACTTGATGCAACTTATCAAGAAGTGTGTGAGCAGACGACTGGACATGCAGAGGTGGTGTGGTTAACATATGACCCTGACATCATTTCTCTAGAAAAAATTTGTGAACACGTCTTTCGAATTATTGATCCAACAAGTTTAAATAAGCAAGGAAATGATGTTGGAAGTCAATATCGAACAGGGTTTTATACCATAGATGATGAAGACATTAAACAGATTAACGTTTTTATTGAGCAAAAGCAAAAAGAGTATAAAAAGAAAATTGTTGTCGAAGTAGAACCACTTCGTAATTTCATTACTGCGGAAGATTATCATCAAATGTATCTCATTAAAAACCCTAATGGATATTGTCATGTAAACATGAACTTACTAAAACCTGAAGAAAAGAAAGACATCTATTAGGAACTATATAAATCACCTCGCATTATAATGTGAGGTGTTTTTATGTTTGAAATAAACAATGTTACAAAGCTGTATAAGAAAAATCAAGGCATACAAAATGTGTCCTTCACATTAAAAAAAGGACAAGTGTGTGCCATAGTTGGTCACAACGGTAGTGGAAAATCAACACTATTCAAATCATGTTTAAATTTGATAAATGTTGATGAAGGCACAATTAAGTATAATAATGAACCAATATTTCCATTACTTTTTGGATATTTACCTGAAAATAGAAGTGTAATAGCGGATTTGAAAACAATTGAATTGATTGATTTATTAGCTAAACTTAAGAAAATGGATAAAGAAAGTATACAAAAACAATGTGACTATTGGATGGATCAGTTGCAGTGTGCATCACTAAAAAACAAAAAACTAAAAGAATGTTCAAAAGGAAACCAACAAAAAATCCAACTTATTTGTGCTATTATTCATTCTCCGAAAATCATCATTTTAGATGAACCATTTAGTGGTTTAGATATCGACAATACTCGCTTGTTTCAAAAAACAATAGTAAAGCTCAAAAAAATGGGAAAAATAATCATGTTGTCTAGTCATCGCTTTGAAGAAATTGAGCATTTGTGTGACATGGTATGCGTGCTTAAAGATTCAAAAGTGATTATGCAAGGAACACTTACGGATATTAAACAACTCATTAACAAACAAACAATTACGATAAGCGAAGATAGTAATATGTTTTATAAAGATGAAAAAGGGGTCATTGATGTTGTGTTGGATGGTAATTTAACGCACTATGTTTTTCAAAACGAAAAGGCATGCACAAAAGTGGCTAAGATAATGGTGGAAGAAAGAAATTTAAAAAGCATGAAGATATCATCATTAACACTGGATGACTTGTATGGTGGGCTATGAAATCACTTATACTATTTTCATTGAAGCGGAAGTTGTTTAATAAAGTCATGGTTTTAATGATGGTGATTGTTTTTGTTTTAGGTGGTGCTGTATTTTTTGCGGATAAAATGGTAGATATCTTCTTTCCAAATTTATTCTCACAAGTAAAAGTGTACATGGATGAAACGATGGCCAGTTACTTTGATTTTGAAGATACTAAGTATGTCATAACATCAAAAAAAGAAGCAAATGTATCCATACTTAAAAACGAAGTAGGTTATTTGATTGAAGTTGATCAAAGCGTAAGTGAAGCAGATTTGGTAGTAAGCCAATCTTGGATTTCATACTATCACCAAATTCATGAACTACAATTTATTTCCCAGGAAATAACCCATGTAGTTGATTATTTACTTCATCCAAATATAGAGGTTGTAACATCAAAATTAAACAATGCAGAAAATGGGTTTATCATTATTACAATGATCTATTTTTTAATGTTAGGTTTTTCTTCTACAGTAGCTAATGAAGTTGTAAGTGAAAAGACAACCAATATGTTAGAGATGATGCTCACTAGCATAACATACAAAGAACATTACATTACAAAATTAATTATTGGTTGGATAACTGTTTTATCGCAAGCAATCATTTGGATTGGAGTAGTACTATGGTGGGTATTTGTACGACTAATTGTAGATCAAGGAAAAGGGTTATATGAATTATTGTATCGACTAAAATGGATATCGACTCCATACACTAGTTTCTTTGAACATCTAAGCAGCATCAATATATCGTTATCCTTTGTAATGATGATAAGCATTAGCTTACTGTTTCTTCTTGTGGGGATATTGTTTATTCAACTTTTATTGTTGTTAGTGTCGATAAGAATAGAGAACATCGAAGAATCGGCAAGTGTGCAAGCACCTTTTTATTTAATTATGTTAGGCCTTTACTATGGTACCTTAGCGCTAAATACATACAATCACATGCAACTTGGTGTGGGGAAATTACTATCTTATCTGCCAGGTCTATCGATGCTGTTTATTCCAATCCGCTTGTTGTATTATGAAGTTTCAACACTTGAAATATTATTAAGTTTTTTACTTGCGATTGGTAGTTTATCCTATGGATATCATCGCGGATTACGCTATTACAAACAGGTAATTACAGGTGTAAAATAGTGCACTTGCTTGTGAAATCACAAGTGAAATATACACAAAAAAGCCGCTAAATCACAAGGTTTTTTCATAATCAGCCGAAAGTGAATAAATTAACAAGTTTGTATTGACATTGGTTTTTGGCGGGTATATAATCGTGTACGTAAAGGAGGAAATTACATTACATGAAAAAATTATTAGCATTATTTGCTGTAGCAGTCTTATTGTTAAGCGGATGCACCAATGGTGGAGACGATAACGGAGATAACAACGGCAATGGAAACGGCGGCGGGGATGAGCCAACGGTTCTAAAAGTTGGAACAGCAAGTTACACTTCCGTTAGCGGAAGAGACTTCAATACAGAAACAGCTGTAGAAGGTCGTGTTCAAGTTAACACATATTATGCAACAGTCGCATTAGATGCAGACGGCAAATTTGTTTACGTTGATATTGACACAGCACAAAACCAAGGTACATTTGATGATGAAGGAAACATCGTTGTTGCAGAAGCACAACCTACGAAAAAAGAAAAAGGCGATGCTTATGGCATGGTTGGACGTTCTGAGATCGGTAAAGAATGGTACGAACAAATCGCTGCTCTAGAAGAGTGGATGATTGGACAAACATTAGCAGAAGTATTAGCAGTACCAGTAAAAGTTGTTGATGATGCACATCAACATGTTCCTGATCATGAAGATTTAACTTCATCAGTAACAATCACAATCGAAGGATACTTAGAAGTTGTTAAAAAAGCAGCTGAAAGTGCAATCGAAGTTGAAGGATTAGCAAAATTAGGTTCAGGATCTTACACAAAAGTTGCTGGTCGCCCATTCAATGCTGAAACAGCAGTTGAAGGTCGCGTACAAGTTAACGTAACTTATGCAGGTGTTGGACTAGATGCAGATGGTAAAATTGCTTATGTATTTATTGATACAGCACAAAACCAAGGCACATTTGATGAAGAGGGTGTTGTACTAGTAGCAGATGCACAACCTACGAAAAAAGAAAAAGGCGATGCTTATGGTATGGTTGGACGTTCTGACATTGGTAAAGAATGGTACGAACAAATCGCAGCTTTAGAAGAACACATGATTGGTTTAACATTAAGTGAAGTTAAAGCTATTCCAGTAAAAGTTGTTGATGATGCTCACCAAAACGTTCCAAGTGATGAAGATTTAGCTTCTTCAGTTACAATTACTATTGAAGCTTATCAAGGTGCAGTGGAAAAAGCTGTTGGTAATGCAATCGACTTACCTTAATAACTAGAATACAATTAAGCCCAAGAGGAGACGAAAAGTTTCCTCTTTTTTTGGTTTTATTAATAAAACAACAGTGTTAGAATATCCATATTATGAAAAATATAAACAGAAAAACGATAAACAAAGCCATGCAAATTAGTATCCCAATGATTATGGGATATTTTGTATTAGGGTTTTCATATGGAATATTGATGCAACAAGCAGATTTGTCCATCATATGGACATTCTTGATGAGTTCTCTTGTATTTGCTGGTGCACTACAATACGCTGCTATACCACTTCTAACATCATTCTTTCAACCCATGGTTGCACTTACGTTAGCGTTATCCATAAACATCCGACATGTTTTCTATGGTTTATCGATTTATGATAAGTACAAAGACAATAAAAAAAGTTTGCCTTTGTTATTGTTTACGATGGCAGATGAAGCTTTTTCCATTAACATGTCATCATCAATACATCCTCCTATTCAAAAAAACACCTTTTACTTATTAACTAGTTTATTTGGTTATGTATCGTGGAATGTGTTCTCCTTATTAGGCCATTTCTTTGCATCTTCAATTCAACTTTCGATTAAAGGTCTTCAATTTGCATTACCTGCACTTTTCTTTGTAATGTTTTTAAACATGGCTAATCAAAAAAAGCATTATTTTGCTTTATTATGTGGTGTTATCATTACGGTTTTATCACTTGTTCTTGTTCGAAGCATTTGGTATGTAGTGGTGGCGATGATGTTTATTGTTATTATTCTACTCACTCATATAAAAGGAGCCACTCATGACTAACATTGAAAGACTCATAATAATCATAATCATGATGGCAGTCACAATGATGACACGTTTTGCTGTGTTGGTAATAAAAAAAAGAAATCCATCTGAAACATCCAAGCAATTAATGGATGCCTTACCTTTTGCTAGTATTGGATTGCTCATGGTATATGGTTTACAAGACACAATATTACTTAAAAGTGGTTCTCTCCTTTATGAAATACTTTCATTATTGCTTATCACAATCGTGTTTATAAAAACAAAGCATTCATTATTAAGCTTAGCCATAGGATTAAGTGTGTACTTAGTGCTCGTTAACTTACTATAAAAAAATCCTTGACTAGTTAAGTAATGTAAGGATTCTTTTTGTTATGGTTGCTTCTTAATTTTTGATATTTGATAATATTTTTTATACTTTTTCATTTTAGTCACATTATCAAAGGTAATCTTTTCAGCGCTACTTAATTGAGTTGGAGTATAAAATCTCATGTGTTCAATCGACTGAGGCAAATAGCCAATATAAGGCCATAGATCAGGTCTATCATAAGGATACTGATCTTGCTTTGAAATAGAAACTGGTGTTAGTCGTAAGTGATCAGGAATACTGTCAGTTTTTTGTGAAAGATGATGCAACGCTGCATCTATAGCTGCTTCCGCAGATTTTGACTTAGGTGAACTAGCTAGTTCAATAACTGCGACACTTAAAGGAATTCTCGCTTCAGGAAAACCAACGCGGTAGGCTGTTTCAACTGCTTGGTGTGTTCTTGATACAGCTGCTGGATTTGCTAGCCCTATATCTTCATAAGCAGTGACAAGTAAACGTCTAGTAAGTGATTCAATATCACCAATTTGAATCAAACGTGCTAAATAATACACTGCCGCATCCACATCACTTCCTCGTATCGACTTTTGTAATGCACTTAATAAATCATAATAACCATCATCATCCTTAAATCCAGCGGTCGCGATAGAAGGCAAAGCATGTTCAATATCTTCTAAGGTAACGATCTGTTTATCTACAATACTAGCAAACATCTCTAAGTTATTTAAAGCAATTCGAACATCGCCATTACTAATAGAAATAATTCGTTTTAACACATCTTCTTCAAAACGTATTTCATCATTAAGTCCATCAGGATGTTGGATTGCTCGTTGCAATAAAACAAGCAAATCATTTTCAGACAATGTTTTAAATTCAATCAAGTGAGCACGTGATCGAATAGCAGGATTGATTGCGAAATAAGGATTGGCGGTTGTAGCCCCAATAAGAGTGATGGTGCCATCTTCTACATAGGGTAACAAATGATCTTGTTTGTCCTTGTTTAGACGATGTACCTCGTCCATGATAAGCACATAGCCATGTGAAGTGCTTGCGATGTTTAATAGTTGATCCAACTGTTTTTTATTATTTGTGGCAGCATTAAATAGCCCAAAAGGACGCTTAAGCGCACGCACTAATAGTAAAGCAGCACTTGTTTTACCGCTACCGCTTGGACCATAAAAGATCATTGAAAACAACTTATCTTCTTTAATTAATCGTTTAAAAAGTCCATTTTCATCCAATAAGTGATTTTGTCCTGCTAAATCTTCTATTTTTGTTGGTCGCATGCGTATGGCTAGTGGTTGTTTCATAAAAATACCTCAAGTTTATTTTAACATAGAGTAAAACATAGTAGAATAAAGATAGAGGGAGTTCACAATGAAAGTACTTATTCAACGAAGTAAAGAAGCAAAAGTAGTTGTACATAAAGAGATTGTTTCACAAATCGACCATGGATTTGTCCTATTTGTGGGGATATGCAAAGAAGATACGATTGAAACGATACAAAAGATGGCATACAAAGTAGCGAACATTCGTTTATTTAGTGATGATAATGATAAGATGAACTTAAACATTCAACAAGTACAAGGACAAATATTAAGTGTTTCTCAATTCACACTATGTGCAAACAATAAAAAAGGACATCGTCCAAGTTTTGATAATGCAAAAAAACCAGAAGAAGCCAAAGAATTGTTTTTTAAGTTTAATCAAGCATTAATACAATATGGTATTGTAGTACAAGAAGGTGTGTTTCAAGAGCATATGAATGTAGTATTAAACAACGATGGGCCAGTAACCATCGATTTAGAAATAAATTAGGAGGAGCTATGGGTATAATCATGGATGGTCTTTCACTATCAAAGAAAGTGAAAGAAAGAATTAAAGAGGATGTAAGTCAAATAATAGATTCAAGAAAACCAAAGCTAGCTGTTGTTTTAGTAGGGGATGATCCTGCATCTGCAACGTATGTTACATCAAAAGTTAAAGCATGTGAGTATGTTGGGATTCTTTCCATCGCAAAAAGATTAAGCAAAGACATCACGCAACAAGAATTACTTGATACTATCCAGCAGCTTAACGATGATGACACGGTCGATGGCATTTTGGTGCAATTACCATTACCAAAGCAATTAAATGAACAAGAAGTAATGTTAGCGATTGATCCACAAAAGGATGTGGATGGTTTTCATCCTATGAATGTTGGAAGACTACATTTACGACAAACTACTTTTGTACCAGCAACACCTAAAGGCGTCATGGAGTTAATCAAAGAATACAATATTGATTTAACAGGCAAAAAAGTTTTAGTAATTGGCCGTTCTCATTTGGTTGGTAGACCAATTGCACAATTGTTGGTTGATAAAAACGCGACAGTGACGATTGCTCATTCAAAAACACGTAACCTTGAACAACTATGTTATCAATCGGAAGTCATTGTAGCAGCGGTAGGAGTGATGCATCTAGTGCAAAAAGATTGGTTAAGACCTCAAGTTGTTTTAATTGATGTTGGGATTCACCGTACTAAAGATAATAAGTTGACAGGAGATATAAGTCCAGATTGCATGGAAATAGCTTCATACATGACACCAGTTCCTAAAGGTGTTGGCCCAATGACAATAGCGATGCTCTTAGAAAATACAATGCAAGCATACAGAGAGCGTGTTAAATCATGATGAAATATAAGTTGCATGACATTGTACAATTAAAAAAAGATCATCCATGTCGCAAATCGCAACATTGGGAAGTAGTTCGAGTAGGTGTTGATATCAAAGTGAAATGCTTAGGTTGCAATGCTGTGATTATGTTTGAACGACCAGAATTTGAGAAGAAATTAAAGAAGATTATTCAAAGCGCAGAAAATAATGATTGAATAAACATGCTTTATTGTGTACACTTAACTCCGATAAGAGGGTGATAGTATGGCATTAACAGCAGGTATCGTAGGACTTCCTAATGTTGGAAAATCAACATTATTTAACTCAATTACAAATTCAGCAGTGGAAGCAGCAAACTATCCGTTTGCGACCATCGCACCAAATGTAGGTGTAGTGGAAGTACCAGATGAAAGACTTTTTCAACTTGCGGCAATCTTCAATCCTAAAAAAGTTATTCCAACAACCTTTGAATTTACAGATATTGCAGGGTTAGTTAAGGGAGCTTCTAAAGGAGAAGGTCTTGGTAATAAGTTTTTATCACATATTCGTGAAGTTGATGCAATTGTGCATGTTGTTCGTTGTTTTGATAGTGAGGATATCGTGCACGTTGAAGGTGAAGTAGATCCAATAAGAGATGTAGAAATTATTGAACTAGAATTAGGGTTAGCTGATTTAGCTACTGTAGATAGTCGCATTGATAAAGTGGCTAGAAAAGCAAAATCAAATGATAAAGATGCAATCAACGAATTAAGTGTGTTACAACTGTGCAAACAAACATTAGAAGCAGGATTACCAGTTTCATCACTCACGTTGGATGAAAACCAGCAAAAAACACTAAAAAGTTTTCACTTTTTGAGTGCTAAACCTGTCATATATGTAGCAAACATGGATATCGATATCATAGGTGAGCCAGAAGCAAACGAATATTATAAGCAACTAGTGGATTATGCAGCAAAAAGAAATGCCCAAGTTATTCCAATTTGTGCTAAAGTTGAAGAAGAAATCGCAACATTAGATAGAAAAGAAAAAGAAGAGTTGCTTCATGAACTGTCAATAGCACATTCAGGGTTAGATCAAATTATTGTATCGACATATCATTTGCTTGATTTATCTACTTATTTTACAGCAAGTGAAAAAGAAGTAAGGGCTTGGACATTTAGAAAAAACATGAAAGCACCAGCATGTGCAGGCATCATTCATAGTGACTTTGAAAAAGGGTTTATTAAAGTCGAAGCGTATTCCTTTTTAGATATCGTTAAGTATCAAAGTGAACATGCTTTAAAAGAAGCTGGTAAACTGAGAATTGAAGGAAAGTCATACACAGTAGTGGATGGAGATGTGCTTCATTTTAGATTTAATGTATAAGGTAAAACAAGCGTTTATTATTAAAATATGATAAAATAAAAAAGAGGAGGAAGGATTATGAAATTAGTGATGGCCATTGTTTCTAACGATGATAGTTCAAGTGTTTCTGCAGCATTAACAAAAGAAAATTATTCTGTAACTCGTTTAGCAACGACCGGAGGATTTTTACGATCAGGTAATACAACCATGATTGTAGGAACAGAAGATGATAAAGTAGAACATGTCATTGAGATAATTGGAAACGAAAGCAAGCGTCGAACTGAGATTGTGCCTTCCACAGCTTCATACGACATAGGGAGGTATGCTGCATTTCCAGTTGAAGTACAAGTTGGTGGTGCAACAATCTTTGTGATTGATGTTGAACAGTTTATAAAAGTCTAAGGGCATTGCCCTTTTTTTTAACCAATTCATAAAATGGTGTATAATAAGAAAGCTAGGATATATTGAAACTGAAATTAAAAAAAACATACAACAAAGTAAAGGAAAAGATGATGAAAAAAGTACGCGTACGTTATGCCCCATCGCCAACAGGGCATTTACACATTGGTAATGCAAGAACAGCCTTGTTTAACTATTTATTTGCAAAACATTATGAAGGTGATTTTGTGCTTCGAGTAGAAGACACAGACATTGCTAGAAATGTGGATGGTGGAGAACAATCACAAATGGAATACTTAAAGTGGTTAGGTATTGAACCAGACGAGTCTCCTGATAACCCAAAAGATGTAGGTCCTTATCGTCAAATGGAACGTTTAGATATTTATGATAAGTATGTACAACAACTATTAGACAAAGGGTTAGCTTATAAATGTTACTGCACAGAAGAAGAGTTAGAAGCAGACTATCAAAAACAAAAAGATGCAGGTGTCGCAGCAACAACATACAATCGTAAGTGTTTGCACATGTCAGAAACAGAAAAACAAGCAAAAGAAGCATCTGATTTACCTTATGCTATTCGTATTCGTGTGCCAGAAAACCAAACATATGAATTTGATGATCTTATTCGTGGAAAAGTAACCTTTGAATCAAAAGACATTGGAGATTGGGTTTTAATTAAAGCAAATAAAATTCCAACATACAATTTTGCGGTAGTCATTGATGATCACTTAATGAACATTTCTCATGTATTTCGTGGGGAAGAACACTTAAGTAACACACCAAAACAACTTATGCTTTATCGGATGTTCAATTGGGAAGCGCCAACCTTTGGTCATATGACATTAATCGTAAATGAACAAAGAAAAAAACTATCAAAGCGTGATCAATCAATCATGCAATACATGTCACAATACAAAGAACTTGGTTATTTACCAGAAGCGATGTTTAACTTCATGGCTCTTTTAGGTTGGTCTCCTGTAGGAGAACAAGAAATATTCACTAAAGAAGCATTAATTGAACAGTTTGATGAAAAAAGACTATCTAAGTCACCTTCAATGTTCGATGTTTCAAAACTAACATGGATAAACAATCGGTACGTCAAAAGTTTAACCTTAGAACAACTAAAAGAATTAGTTCGTCCATTTTTATGTGCAGCCTATGATTGTACAAACTTAGAAGAAGCATGGATTGAGCAACTATTGTTGTTGTATCAAGAGCAATTATCGTATGGAAAAGAAATTGTTGAGTTAGCAAAAATGTTTTTTACAGGATTTGATATTGAAAATGAAGAGGCAAACGAGGTATACAACAGTGATTCAACAAAAACTGTGGCACATTCATTTGTAAAGAACATGCCATCGCTTTGGGCATATGAGACAATTAAAGCAACCATTAACGATGTAAAAAACGAAACAGGAATTAAAGGTAAACCATTATTTATGGGAATTCGTGTAGCCGCAACCGGTCAATCACATGGGCCTGATTTAGTAAATACATTGTTGTTGTTAGGATATGAAAAAGTAAAAGAGAGACTTTCAGCTCTTTAAGAGGTTGTTATGTTTAAAAACATGCAAGAAGTAAAAGTGATGCGTGATCCAATTCATGAGTACATTCACGTAGAAAAGCAAGTAATTTGGGATTGTATCAATAGTCCTGAATTTCAACGATTACGTCGAATTCATCAACTAGGACCAGCTATGTTTGTTTATCATAGTGCAGAACATAGCCGTTTTTCACATTCACTTGGAGTGTATGAAATCACACGTCGAATTATTAAAGAGGTTATATTAGAAGAAAACATTAATGAGTTTGATCAAGTAAGCTTGTTATGTGCCGCTTTATTACATGATATCGGTCATGGTCCTTTTTCTCATTCATTTGAGGCGCTATCATCAATCGATCATGAGCAATTTACAATATCACTTATACGTTCGAATTCAACCTTGCATGAAATATTAGCAGCTGCACATAGTGAACTGCCTCAACATATTATTCGTATATTAAACCATACACATAAGAATACTTTACTATCGCAAGTGATTTCTAGTCAATTAGATGCGGATCGCATGGATTACTTATTACGAGATGCTTATTTTAGTGGTACAAGTTATGGTAACTTCGATTTAGAAAGAATGTTAAGAACGATGCGTATCGTTGATCAAAAGTTAGTTGTTAAACATAGCGGTGTACATACAATTGAAGATTACATCATTGCTCGCTACCACATGTATTGGCAAGTGTATTATCATCCTATTTCTCGAAGTGTCGAAGTGTTGTTAATGGGATTGTTTAAGCGTTTGAAAGTTCTTTTCAATAAACATCAATTAGAAAATGAGTTTGTTGAGTTTCACCCATTTTTAAACAACATGCCGATATCAAACAACGATTTCTTAATGATGGATGAAGCCACGTTTATGCATGCACTTAAGAAAATGAGTAACCATCATGATTTAATCTTGTCTGATTTTGCTCAACGCATATTAAACCGTCGTCTATTTGGTTTTATCGATGTACTTAATAAAAAGCAAATTGAAGAAACAAGAAATAAAGTAATAGATGCTGGATATGACATTGATTATTATTTTGTTGTTGGTTTAGCAACACAAACACCGTATTATCCTTATGCACTAAAAGAAAAATCGATGATATGGATAGTGGATGCTAATCAACAATTACAAGAGCTATCACAAGCATCTACACTTGTAAAAGCAATTACGTTAGGAAAGGAAAAGGAAGACAATAAAATGTTCTTACCAAAGGAATTACTATGAATCAATACTCAATCAGAAGACAAAAAGTAGCAAATGCAATGGCATCAAATAGTGTGCTTGTTAGTTTTTCTGGCAAACTCATAAATAAGTCTGCTGATTCTCATTATCCTTTTGAAGTAAATCGAAACTTTTATTATTTAACAGGAGTTGATGAGCCAGAAGCAGTTCTTTTAATCATAAAGCAACATAACCAAATTAAAGAGACATTGTTTATTCGTGATATTGATCCATTTATGGAAAAATGGAATGGAAAGTACATGAGCATTGATCAAGCAAAAAGCATTTCAGATGTTGATCAAGTAGTCTTTCTAAGTGGGTTTTCAAACACTTTTCAGAGATTGTTAACACGATCTGTAGTTAGTAATGTGTACGTTGATCATGAGCGAGTAAGTAGTGAAGATAGAGATAGTGTTGCACAAAACTTTGCTAAAGAAGTGAGTGAAAAGTGGTTAGTTAATGTAAGCAACGCATACCCTATCATTGCAGCACTAAGAGCAATAAAAGACGAAGATGAAATCGAGAAAATGAAAAAATCGATTGATATCACAAATGAAGCGTTTTTAAGAATGCTTCAACACACAAAAAGCAACATGTACGAATATGAACTTCAAGCTGAGTTTGAGTATGTGTTAAAGAAACACAACGCTAAACCTGCTTTTGATATGATTGTGGCAGCGTCTAATCGTAGTTGTGTGCTCCACTATATTACAAATGATCATTTAATTGAAGAAAATAGTTTGATTTTAACGGACATGGGTGCTAGTAAAGATTATTACTGTGCTGATATAACCCGGACTTTCCCTAGTGATGGAAAGTATTCAAAGCAACAAAAAGAGTTGATGCATGTTGTTTTAGAAGCTATGGAGTTAGTTATTGCAGCTGCTAGACCTCACGTTACCCTTGGTCAGCTTAATCAAATAGTTATTAACCATTATCAAAAACGGTTAGTGGAATTAAAATATATTAAGGATAAAAGTGAAGTAGGCAAGGTGTACTATCATGGAGTAAGCCACTTTTTAGGATTGGATACACACGATGTTGGCCAACTTGATCAAATGCCACTACAACCTAATCATGTGATTACGGTTGAACCTGGGTTGTATATTGAATCCTTAAACATTGGTATTCGCATTGAGGATGACATCTTAATTACAGAAGAAGGGTGTATTAATTTATCAGAGCACATTATTAAAACACCTGATGAAATTGAACAATACATGCTATCAAGATAACCGGTTTTTACCGGTTTTTTTCTTTAAATGCAACAATGTATGAAAAAACACATTAATTCCTTGACATATATCGCACATTCATTATAATTTTACAAGATAAAGGGGATTACATGAGAAGAAAAAAACCAAGTACAGTTAAAGTAGTTCAGTATTCAAGTAGTCAGCCACAAGTTATTGAATCAACGTATGCCTTATTGTTTTTTCAACAAGTGTTGGACACCATTAGTTTTTCTTATGTAGACAACGATGACCATAAAACGTATATGACAGTTAATGAAGATGAAGTTGGTTGTATGCGAATTGGTGAATCAAATACTTTTTGTAGATTTAGTAAAAACAAGAAAACATTATTGATTAAAGACACGGATGTATCAACTCATGTTTTGGTTGTGGATAATAAAAATGTTGAAACAAACGTTAATTACATCAAAGTTGAATATGATTTAACCATGGATGATGCATGGTTAGATACAATCACAATGAGTTGGGAGATTGAAGATAATGAAGAATAACATTGAAACGCAATTAAAACAAGCTGTTATAGACGCTGTATTTAAAGCATTTGATTATGAGATAAACGAAGAATTTGTTGTAATTGAAATACCTAAAGATATTTCAATGGGAGACTATGCTACAAATACTGCGATGCGTTTAGCTAAACCATTAAAGAAAAACCCAAAAGACATTGCACAAGTAATTGTAAATAACATAGATAAAGAGCAAGCTTCTATCAAACAATGTGATATTGCTGGACCTGGTTTTATTAACTTCACTATTAATCAAGAAGCATTAGCTCAAAGTGTTTTAAACATACTGAAACTAAAAGAGAATTTTGGAAGAACTGAAACAGGACAAAAGAAGAAAATAAACTTAGAATATGTTTCAGCTAATCCAACGGGAGATTTACATCCAGGGCATGCTCGTGGAGCGGCTATTGGAGATAGTGTTGCAAGAATAATGGATTTTGCAGGATTTGATGTTACCCGTGAATATTATGTGAATGATGCTGGTAATCAAATTGATAACATGGCTAAATCTTTACAAGCTCGCTATTATCAGTTGTTTGATATTGCTATGGATATCCCAACAGATGGATACTTTGGACCTGATTTGATTGACATTGCCAAAGACTTAAAAGCTAAAGTAAATGATACATACTTGAGTGACGACCCAACATCAACCATTGATAAGTTCAAAGAGTATGGTTTAAAAGCAGAATTAGATAAAATCAAAGAGGATCTAAAATTATTTAATGTCGAGTTTGATGTGTATTCATCAGAACAACAAATAAGAGATCGTGGATTAGTAGAAAAAGTACTGGATCGGCTTATTTCACTTGACATGGTATTTGAAGATGAAGGAGCATTATGGTTAAAAACGACATTATTTAATGATGATAAAGATCGTGTTTTAAGAAAAAGTGATGGATCCTACACATACTTAATGCCTGATATCGCGTATCATTTGGATAAAATCAATCGTGGATATAATTGGATGGTTGATTTTCTAGGGGCAGATCATCATGGTTATGTCACAAGAATCACATCTGCTATAAAAGCATTACAAGTGAATGCAACCTTAGAAATTGATATTATTCAAATTGCTAGAATGATAAAAGATGGGGAAGAGTTTAAATTATCCAAACGTTCTGGTAAAGCAGTAGCGCTTAAAGACTTAATCGAAATTGCAGGTGTTGATGCAATCCGCTACTATTATGTAAGCAAAGCAGCAGATACGCACATGGATTTAGATTTAGACATGGCACAAAAGCAAACCAATGAAAACCCGGTGTATTATGCACAATATGCACATGCACGAGTTTGTTCGATTTTAGCCGCAAAAAATGATTTGGAAATTGCGGATGAATTAGAACTGTTGGTTCACCCAAAGGAAATTGAGCTTATGAAGTTTTTAAATGAATTTCCATCTATGGTTTCAGATGCAGCATTAACACGTCAACCACATAAAGTGACAAATTATATACAAAAGGTTGCACAATTGTTCCATAGTTTCTATAATGAGTGCTATGTTCTTGATAAAGAACAACCAGCATTGTCGTCACAACGATTAGCGCTTGTGTTGGCAGTGAAGATCACATTAGCAAATGCATTAAATTTAATTGGTGTTTCAGCACCAGAAAGTATGTAAGGAGAAAATTATGAGCAACAAATCAATGACAGATATTGCTTTTGAGTTTTTAAAAGAAAACAATGAAGTGCCATTTACAACATTATGGTCAGAAGTCTGTACAAAACTTGGGTTCACGCAGGAACTAGCGGAAAGAAAAATTGCGCAGTTTTATTCAGCGATGATGTTGGACGCCCGTTTTCTTCCTTTATCGGATAATCGGTGGGATTTAAAGAAAAAATATCGTTTCGATGATACACGTTTTGATACAAGCAAGATTATTATCGATGATGATGATATTGATGAAGAGATTGACTTAGAGTATGAAGATGATGAGGAATCAGAAAAAGATTCCGATGATGAAAACCTATAATTGTTGATTATTTGAGTCATAGCATCTTGCTTTGATGAAAAGTTAGTGACAAAACATCGATTTTATCAGCTTTTTGTTGAAGGATGATAGGCTATTTGGTAGAATGATAAAGGGCAAGGCGCCTCCTAGTTTCAGGATGCGCTTTTTTTATTGAAATAGACAAGGAGCAGTTATGGCTAAGTATATTTTCGTCACTGGTGGAGTTGTTAGTGGTATTGGTAAAGGAATTATTGCTACTTCACTTGGGAGACTATTAAAAAATCGTGGATTAAAGGTGTTTATGCAAAAGTTTGATCCATATATCAACGTCGATCCAGGGACCATGTCACCCTATCAACATGGAGAAGTTTTTGTTACTAAAGATGGAGCTGAGACAGACTTAGATTTAGGTCATTATGAGCGTTTTATTGATGAAGAACTTACTCAAAATGCAAGTATAACAGCTGGTAGAATATACAGTTCAGTTATTAATAAGGAACGTAGAGGTGATTATCTTGGAGCAACGGTTCAAGTAATTCCTCATATAACTGATGAGATTAAATCTAAAATATACGCTGCAGCGCAAGAGTCCAATGCGGATATTATCATAACTGAAATTGGTGGTACTGTGGGAGATATAGAATCATTGCCTTTTTTAGAAGCTGCTCGTCAAGTTCATGCAGAACATGAAAAAGATGATGTGTTGTTTATTCATACAACATTAATACCAATTATTCCAGGTGGAAATGAACTAAAAACAAAACCAACGCAACATAGTTACAAAGAGTTAATGTCTTTAGGAATAAAACCGAACATTATTGTTACAAGAAGTGAAGAGCCCATAACTGATGAAATAAAGAGTAAAATTGCACTATTTTGTGATGTTAGAGAACATGCAATCATCGAATCAAGAAACACAAAAAATATTTATGATATTCCACTATCCTTTCAAGAGCAAGGGTTTGATGATTATGTAGTGCATAAATTAAACTTAGATGTTGAAAAAGCAGATATGAGTGATTGGAAAGCAATGATTGAAAAAGCAAACAATTTATCTTCTAAAGTTACGATTGCTTTAGTAGGGAAATATGTGCGTTTACATGATGCTTATTTGTCCGTCATGGAATCATTAAAACACGCAGGTTATGCTAATGATTGTGAAGTAGATATATTGTGGATCAACTCAGAGCGTTTAAATCAAGAAAACGTTGTAAAACGTCTATCAAAAGCAGATGGTATTTTAGTTCCTGGTGGTTTTGGTGGTCGTGGTATTGAAGGTAAAATTTTAGCTGCTACATACGCTCGTGAAAATAATATCCCTTATTTTGGTATTTGTTTAGGAATGCAAATAGCAAGCATTGAGTTTGCAAGAAATGTATGCCATTTAGAAGGTGCTAATTCAAGTGAATGGGATAACAATACACAGTATGCAATTATTGACTTAATGGAGAAACACTCAGGGCAAGAGAAAATGGGTGGAACTTTACGTTTAGGAAATTGGCCATGTGTGATAAAAGATAACACCAAAACAAAAGAAGTATACAAACAAAGTGAAATTAGTGAAAGACATCGTCATCGTTATGAGTTTAACAATGACTATCGTCAAGTATTTCTTGATCATGGAATGATTTTCTCTGGATTGAGTCCTGATAAAACATTGGTTGAAATTATTGAACTAAACAATCATCCATGGTTTGTGGGATGTCAGTTTCATCCAGAATTTAAGTCAAGACCTAATCGTGCCCATCCACTTTTCTATGGGTTTGTAAGTGCGACTTTAAAAAATTCTCAAAAAGGAGTAGAATAGAGTAGAAAAAGGAGGCTATATTATGGGATTAGTATCAGCTAGTGAAATGTTGCAAACGGCTCGCAACAAACATTATGCAGTAGGTCAGTTTAACATTAATAACTTAGAGTGGACAAAAGCAATTTTAACAGCCGCTCAAGAATTGAAATCACCTGTTATTTTAGGTGTTTCACAAGGTGCTGGAAAGTACATGGGCGGGTACAAAACAGTGGTTGGAATGGTTAAAGGAATGGTAGAAGAACTAAATATTACTGTGCCTGTAGCTATTCATTTAGATCACGGAAGCTTTGAACATGCAAAACTGTGTATTGAAGCAGGATTTACTTCCGTTATGTATGATGGTTCACATGAAGCATTTGAAGAAAATTTAAAGCGGACAAAAGAAATTGTGGAATACGCACATTCAAAAGGTGTTAGTGTTGAAGCAGAAGTAGGTGGTATCGGTGGCGAAGAAGATGGTGTTGTCGGTGCTGGTGAAATTGCAGATCCAAATGAATGTAAGCAAATTGCAGATTTAGGTGTTGATATGTTAGCTGCAGGAATTGGAAACATTCATGGTAAATACCCTGATAACTGGAAAGGATTGGATTTTGATGTATTAAAAGAAATTCAAGACTTAACAGGTCAAATGCCATTAGTGCTTCATGGTGGTAGTGGTATTCCAACAGAGATGATTAAAAAATCAATCGAACTTGGAGTTTCTAAAATTAATGTAAATACAGAATTACAAAATGTGTTTGCTGAAGCAACAAGAAAATACATTGAAGCAGGGAAAGATTTAGAAGGAAAAGGATTTGATCCTCGCAAACTTCTAAAACCTGGATTCGATGCTGTAGTTGAAACAACAAAAGCAAAAATGATTGAGTTTGGTAGTGCTAATCAAGCTGAATAAGTAAGAAAAACCTCAAGGTGGTGAGCCTTGAGGTTTTTTTGTTAGTGGGCATTACTTGTTAAGTATCTTTTTAACTAAATAAATATTCGCAAGTATCAAAAACAGTATGAGTAAAATGCGAATAATGATGTCCAAATTAGTATTAAATCGTGTCACTTTGAGTAAATTTTCAAGCTCTTGTAAATATTCCATAACCCCTCCATTTTCTACCAATAGCATAGCATATCAAAAAATAGATTACTATCTAGGTTAAAAATCAATGTGAAATACGGTATAATGAATATCGATAAAGCAAAGGAAAAAACATTATGGAAGTTTTAAAGATCAAAGGTAAGAAAAAATTATCTGGTACAGTGCGTATAAGTGGCTCTAAAAATGCTACTGTAGCACTTATTCCAGCTGCTATTTTAGCAAGTAAAGGTCCTGTAACTATTATTGGTGTACCAAACATTTCGGATGTTTCTTCACTATCTACTCTATTAGAGGAGTTAGGTGTTGAAGTTACACACAAGACGTTAGATCATATCGTTATTGACCCAACAAACATGTCAAACAAGTTTTTAGATCATCATGCAGTTACAAAATTAAGAGCTTCTTATTACTTTATGGGAGCATTGTTAGGTAAATATAAAGAAGTAAAAATGAAAATGCCTGGAGGCTGTTACTTAGGGCCTCGACCAATCGATCTTCATTTAAAAGGGTTTGAAGCTTTAGGGGCAACAGTAGAATACACACAAGGTAGTTATCATATAAAAGCAAAGGAATTAGTAGGCGCAAAGATCTTTTTAGATATTGCTTCTGTAGGAGCAACCATCAATATTATGATGGCTGCGGTATTTGCTAAAGGAAGAACCATTATTGAAAATGCAGCAAAAGAACCTGAAATTATTGATGTCGCAACGATGTTAAATAAAATGGGTGCTCAAATTCGTGGTGTCGGTACAAATATTATTACAATCGATGGAGTGGAAGAATTAAATGGTACTTTCCATGAGATTATTCCTGATCGTATTGAAGCAGGTACGTTTATAATCTTAGCTGCAGCAACCGCAAAAAAGGTTACAATTGAAAACATTATTCCACTACACTTAGAATCACTCTTATCAAAACTACAAGAAATGGGTGTAAACATGGTTGTGGATGTGGATAAAGTAACAATTACCTCAACGAAAAACTTAAAACCAATTGATATTAAGACACTTCCTTATCCAGGGTTTGCGACAGATTTACAACAACCACTCACAACATTATTAACACTTGCTAATGGTGAATCAACAATAAAAGAAACTATTTATACTGAACGATTTAAACATACGGTTGAATTACAACGAATGGGGGCAACCATTGAAGTTAGTAATGCTAAAGCAACTATTAAAGGACCATCTAAATTGTATGGTGATAAAGTAACTGCGACCGATTTAAGATGTGGTGCTAGTTTAGTTATTGCAGGGCTTATTGCAGAAGGTGTAACAGAAATACATGATGTGTATCATATTGATCGTGGGTATGATGATATTGACGGAAAACTAAAAGCAATGGGAGCTGAAATTTGGCGTGAAGAAGCATCTGAAGTGAATCAATAGACTTTTTTCTCTACAATAGAGTAGAGGTAAAACAACATGAATAACAAACAAATTGAAATCATTTTAGATTCTATCAACTCCAAACAAACACTTGATTATGTGTTAGATACTTTTTATCATCCAATGGAAAAGCTAAAAACTACAGTTGCTCGTGGTTTAAAAGGAATGAAAGAACCTTTAGTTGATGAGGATTTAAAAAAGATTAAAAGCACATTTTTGCAGTATGAGATGGTGGTCGATAAAAGTTTACTGTTAGAAAAAGATGTTATAGAAAAGATAGTTTCTAAGCAAGATGTTCCAAGTGAAAAAGTTGATCAAATTAAAGAACTTCACAATAAAGAATGTTCCTTAGTATATACGATTGATACGATATTAAACAAAACAGAAGCTAAATGCCAGATTTATGACTTGTTGCATCAAACGATGTATAAAAGTCAAGATCGTGTAGATTTAATTAATCATTTTCTAAAGAAAAGCCAAGGATAAACTCATTATCCAAGGCTTTTTTTATTGTGTAATAATGATTTGATGATTAGCAGGATCTTTGATAATTAGAAGGTCATCATCTGAGATAGCAAAGGAGGGCTGTTGATCTGACTTCATTTTTAATGTGTCAAAGGTATGTTGGTTAGGGCAGTAGAAGTACAACGATCGCAACCCTAAATTTTCTTCGTTTTCTTCTATTGGGTTATAGTTTGTCCATGTGTTAATGGCTAAATGATGATGATAGCCATTAAAAGAGAAAAACATAGCACTTGGTTGAATATCGATGGTTGTGTCGATATTGAAAATTTTGGTAAAAAACTGTCCTGTTTTTTTAACATCGTGAACGTGCAAGTGCACATGACCAAGCAGAGTGTCATCAGAAAGAGAATTAAATGCTTGTTCATTTTTCTCACTTAGTAAACTTCTAATATCTAATGGACCATTACGATATAAAATATCCAACTGGTTGTTTTTATAAGGCCAATAACTTTTATCTCTATCCACCGCAATTTCAATACCATTTCCTTCAGGATCGTTTAGGTATATGGCTTCAGAAATAACATGATCGCTTGCCCCTGTAATATTGACGTTGTTTTTTAGTAAATGTTGAAGAATGTCTGCTAAATAACTTCGTTTGGATAACAACAAAGCAAAATGATACAGACCTTTGTTTCTTTTTAGAGAAGTGACTTTATTTAATGTAAGCAAAGGATTCTTTTTAACACCTAATACTACTTTATCTTTATCTTGATTTAATACTTTCAAGCCAATCATGGATGTATAAAAATCTTGCATTTTGGATAAATCCGATACATTCAACGCAACGTGGTAAAAGTGAGGTATTTCTTTTGTATGGTAGTTCATAGTTGATGCTCCTTAGCTATATTATTGATAATAATTAGCGGAACTACAAGTTGTTTGCATATTATGCGATTCAATGTAACGTTAAGTCACTGAATAAGCTGTAATTGTGATTTTCATTATTGCATTGTTTAAACGCCTGTGATAAACTAGATTCGCACTTACTTTGGGCCGGATAGGCTCAAGGCGGAAGGAGAGAAGACATGAAACAAAACATTCACCCAACACTAGAAAAAGTAACCGTTACTTGCTCAGCTTGTGGTAATGAATTTGAATCTTTATCAACAAGAAAAGAAATCAAAGTTGATACTTGTTCAAATTGCCATCCATTCTTTACTGGTAAACAACGTTTTGCTCAAGCACAAGGACGTGTAGAGAAGTTTAACAAAAAATACGGAATTAAATAAGGGTCAACCCCTTATTTTTTTCGTCTAAATAAAGTAAAATGAAAAACGAGGTGAGTATATGATGTATCATAGTTATAGCCCTGGATTTGTAGAAGTGATTTCAGGGTGTATGTTTGCAGGGAAAACAGAAGAGTTAATCCGTAGAATTAACGTGTTGTCTTTTGGTAAGCAAAACATATTGGTTTTTAAACCGGCCATTGACAATCGTTATAGCGTAGAGAAAATTGTTTCTCATGGTGGTAGTAGTGTGGATAGTATCGTCATCAAAGACGCCAAAGAAATACTTGAGCACGTAAAAGAAGATACAGATGTTGTTGCGATTGATGAAGTACAGTTTTTTGATCAAGACATTATCAAAGTAACAGAATTTTTAGCCAAACTAGGTAAGCGTGTTATGGTAGCGGGATTAGATACGGACTTTAGAGGAGAACCTTTTGGAGTTATGCCTAATCTAATTACGACAGCCGAGTTTGTCACAAAACTAACAGCGATGTGCACCAAATGTGGTGCTCCAGCAACACGTACACAACGCTTGGTTAATAAAAAACCAGCGTCTTATCATGACCCTATTATTTTAGTAGGGGCAAGTGAAAGTTATGAAGCGCGTTGTCGACACTGCCATGAAGTTATAGATAAACCTGAACTGTAATGTCTAGTTTATCATTTAGATTAAAATCATTAGTAGCACCTAAGCAATTTTATAAGAAAGTTGCTTTTGTTGCATTGCCCATCACGATTCAGCATTTACTAAATAACATGATGGGAGTTGTCGATAGTATTATGGTATCAGCAATCAACCAAGTTACAGCAGTTGGTACAGCACTTCAACTTGAGTTGCTTGTGTTAACGATTGTTTATGGTGTGGCAAGTGGTGCTTCAATTTATATTGCACAGTTTTATGGTGCGAAAGATCGTAGTGGACAACAAAAAGCATTTGGATTTGGACTGGTATTATCGCTAATTGTTGCACTTGTATGGTATTTAATTGCTCACTTCTTTGGTGAACAAGTAATTACTTTTTACATCAAAGATCCTGAAGTTATAGCAAGTGCGTTAGCTTATTTAAGTATTGCTAAATATTCATACTTTCCATTTGCATTACTCATGATGTTTAGCTTTGCATTTCGTTCAATTCAAAAAACAACGATACCGATGATCATCGGTGTTGTGTCGATGGCTTTAAATATACTTTTAAATTATCTGTTGATATTTGGACATGTTGGCTTTCCACAACTAGGGGTTGTTGGGGCAGCTTATGGAACATTGATTGCACGTGTCATTGGTGTTGGTTTGTATATGATATATGCTATAAGTAAAAGAGAGTCTTTTATGGGGACACCAAAGCAATTGCTCAACATAAGCAAACATCAATGGAATGCAATGGCAAAAAGGACGTATCCATTAATTATCAACGAATTCTTCTTTGGACTTGGTTCTACAATGTTTATTCGCTTCTATGGTACATTAGGTACAAATGCTATGGATAGTTACTATGTTGGGCATAAGTTATCACAAATGTTTATGTTTGTAGTTATGGGAGTAAATGCTGCGACAGCCGCAATCTTAGGAGCTGATTTGGGTAAAGGTAATTTAGATCAAGCTAAAGAAAATGCTCATCATTTTATTGGTTTAGGTTTATTTCTATCAACTATCATGGTTGGTATAATTGTCGTATTAGCACCTGTACTTGTAGGCTTGTATCAGCTAGATAATCCACTTGTAATAGAAAGTGCAATTATGATTGTGCGATTCTTTGCATTACGCTTAGCCTTTCGGATGTTCAATGTTATGATTTTTGCTTCTTTACGAGCAGGTGGGGATGCCAACTACTTAACGTTTATCGATGCAGGTATATTATGGTTGGTTGGCCTACCATTGGCATACATTCTTGTTTATTTCGTGCAATTAGACAATTTACCAGTTATATTATTAATAGTACAAATCGAGCAACTTGTTCGGTTAGTTATAGGTTCCATTCGTGTCAAACGTGGTATTTGGCTTAAAAATTTGACACATGAGTTAGCATAGGAGGATACAATGGAAGCAATGTTAAAAAAAGGGGAGCGCTACCTTGAGCGTTATGAGAATTTAGACAAACAGTTAATGGAAGAAGAAACACTCAAAGATCCTAAGAAAATGACTTCAATCGCAAAAGAGCAAGCTTCAATTCGTGAAATTGTAGAAGTGTTTAAGCAATTCAAAAGTATTTCTTTACAATGTGAACAAGCCAAAAAACTACTACAGGAAAACGATCAAGAAATGATTGAAATGGCTCAAATGGAAATCGATGAGTTAGAACCACAAATTGAAAAGTTAGAAGCAGAACTTGAAGTTTTAATGTTGCCGAAAGATCCTGATGATGATAAAAACGTTATTATGGAAATTCGTGGTGCAGCTGGTGGAGATGAAGGTAATATTTTTGCTGGTGACTTATTTAGAATGTACTCAAAATTTGCAGAAACGAAAAACTGGAAAGTGGAAGTATTAGAGGCAAGTGAAACCGAATCAGGAGGATACTCACTAATCTCCTTTTTAATCAAAGGAGAACAAGTGTATCGTTATTTGAAGTTTGAATCTGGTGCTCATCGAGTACAACGAGTCCCAAAAACAGAAACTCAAGGACGAGTGCATACTTCAACTGCAACAGTACTTGCTTTACCTGAAGCAGAAGAACAAGACATTGAAATTAATCCAGATGATTTAACGATTGAAACTCATCGTGCAAGTGGCGCAGGTGGACAACACGTAAATAAAACTGATTCTGCTGTTCGTATTACTCATGTCCCATCAGGAATGACAGTAAATGTACAAGAAGGTCGATCACAGCATGCTAATCGTGATTTAGCTATGAAGATTATTCGTGCAAGAGTATATGAATATTATCAAGAGAAGTTAGAAGCAGAAAAAGGAGAAGAACGACGCTCGAAAATAGGGAGAGGGTCACGTTCTGAAAAAATCCGCACTTACAATTATCCACAAAACAGAGTTACCGATCATCGCATTGGACTTACCATTGTGCAATTAGATCGAATTGTGGAAGGTAAGATGGATGATGTTTTTGATGCACTATTAACTTGGGAACAACAAAAGAAATTGGAAGAGCCAATCAATGGTAACACCTAGAACTTTACTTGTTGAAAATAAAAAAAGCGTGGATGATGAGTATTTTGTTGCGTTGTTTAAGCGATTATTGTTTGAAATGCTTCAAGATAAAGACATTGACTTGTTTAACAACATGGATAAACAACTAGATGAAGATTTTGTTAAGAAATATCAAAACAACAAACAACGATTACATAATCATGAACCTTTAGGTCATGTATTGGGATATGAATGGTTTTACGGTTTGAAATTAAAAGTGAATCAAGATGTTCTTATTCCACGAAATGAAACAGAAGAACTATGTGGAAATGTGAGTGCAGATATTTTTGATTACTTTGATGAGAATGTGGATGTGGTGGACATTGCTACTGGTAGTGGTGCACTTGCATGTGCAATTAAAAGTGATTTTCCAAATGCACATGTTGTGGCTTGTGATATTAGCGAAAAAGCGATTGACATTGCCAAAGAAAATGCGCTTGCTCATCAACTTGACATAACGTTTCTTGTTGGAGACATGGCTCAACCATTAATTGAAAAACAGCTTAAATTTGATGTGGTTATGTGCAATCCACCTTACATAAAAAACGATGAGGAAATCGAGTCATCTGTAAAAGATTTTGAACCTCATGTTGCTCTTTTTGGTGGTGATGATGGATTAGATTTGTATCGGAAAGTACTTGATCAAGTTCCATTTATTATTAAAGAGAAAGCGCTTGTAGCCTTTGAAATTGGATATGATCAAAAACAAGCATTATTGAAAGAAATAAATGATCGCTTTAAAGATGTTACAATCATTTGTAAACAAGATGTGAACAATAAAGATCGCATGATATTTATTTATTTCAATATAACACCTTAATTCAGGTGTTTTTTTGTGATTTGACTTCGAGTCTCCTTAAATAGGATAAAGTGTGATAAAATAATTATGAAATTTGGAGAGTGCTATGGAAACGAAAATACTAAAAAAAGACGACATTAAAAAAGTCGCAGAGATTTTAAAATCTGGTGGATTGGTTGCCTTTCCAACAGATACTGTCTATGGTTTAGCTTCCCTTGCTAATCATGCAGAAGGTGTTAAACGATTAAAAGAAGTAAAACAACGCCCTGATGATAAACCATTCCCAATGATGGTAGCTTCTATTGATCATATTGAGGCAGTTGCTTCTTTAAACATTCGTGATCGTCAACTGATTACTCGTTGGATGCCTGGAGCATTAACAGTAGTTTTTAATAAGAAAGAATCTTATTTAGATGATCAACAAAAAGAGTTTAAAACAATTGGCGTCCGCATGCCGGATGACCCTTGGATTTTAGATTTAATTAAAGAGGTAGGACCTCTTTTAGTGCCTAGTGCTAACATATCTAATAATCCTCCAGCAAAAGATTTTGAGGAAGTATACCATAGTTTTGATGCAAAAATTGATGCTATTGTTGTGGGATTTACGCATGACAAATCACCATCAACGGTGTTAGATGCAACACAAGAAGAACTAACGGTTTTAAGAGAAGGTGATATTACATTGGAAGAAATAAAACATGACTTAATGGAGTATTTACCATTAACCATTGCTTTAGCAACTGATCATGGTGGTTTCCATATGAAAGAAACACTTAAATCAATGCTTGAAAAATGGGGTTATGAAGTCATGGATTTTGGAGGTTTTGATCCTGAAAGTATCGATTATACAGATACAGTGTATCCAGCAGCGAAAGCTGTTGTTGCTAAAGATGCAGATTTAGGTATCGTATTTTGTGGTACAGGAATTGGTGCATCCATTACAGCAAACAAAGTAAAAGGAATTCGCTGTGCCTTAGTTAATGACCTTAATCTAGCTCAAGTAACACGTGAGCATAACGATAGTAATGTTTTAGCGATGGGTGGGAGAGTCATTGATGAAGAGACCATGATTAAAATTGTTTCTCGTTGGTTAACAACACCATTTAGTCATGACCAACGACACCAACGTCGAATAGATAAAATTAAAAAGATAGAGGATATTGAAATCGATGACTAACCAAGAGGTCTTTTCAATCATTGAAAATGAAAAGCAGCGACAAGAAAATACGATAGAGTTAATTGCTTCTGAAAACTTTGTAAGTGATGATGTCTTAAGAGCAACTGGAAGTGTATTGACAAACAAATATGCAGAAGGCTATCCAAACAAACGCTATTATGGTGGTTGTTATGAAGTGGATAAAGTTGAAAAGCTTGCACAAGATTATTTGAAAGAGTTGTATCATGCAGAGCATGTTAATGTTCAACCCCATTCGGGTTCAAGTGCAAACATGGCAGTTTACATGTCTGTGTTAAAACCAAATGATACTGTGTTGGGTATGGACTTAAAATCAGGAGGACATTTAACACACGGACATCCCTTAAGCTTCTCAGGTATTTTATACAACTTTGTAAGTTATGGTGTTGATGAAACAACCCATCAAATTAATTATCAACAGGTTAGAGAGCTTGCACTAAAACACAAACCTAAACTAATTGTGGCTGGAGCAAGTGCGTATCCACGTGTTATTGACTTTAAAGCATTTCGTGAAATCGCAGATGAAGTAAATGCCTATTTGATGGTGGACATGGCACACATTGCAGGTCTTGTAGCTGCAAAGCAACATCCTTCACCTGTCCCGTTTGCTGATTTTGTGACTTCAACGACGCATAAAACACTAAGAGGACCACGTGGAGGGATCATTCTATGCAAAGAAAAGTTTGCAAAAGAGATCGACCGAACTGTATTTCCTGGAATTCAAGGTGGACCACTAATGCATATTATTGCTGCAAAAGCGGTAAGTTTTAAAGAAGCATTAGATGAAAGCTTTGTATCCTATCAACAACAAGTAGTTAAAAATGCAAAAGCAATGGCTGATGAATTTAGCAAACACAATGTTCCTGTTATTAGTGGGGGTACTGACAATCATTTGGTTTTAATTGATGTCTTTAGTGCCTTTGAAATCTCTGGAAAAGAAGCAGAGGAAAAATTAGAAATTGTGCATATAACTACAAATAAAAATACTATTCCATACGATGCGTTATCACCAATGGTTACAAGTGGACTTCGATTAGGTAGTGCGGCAATGACAACTAAAGGATATAAGGAAGATGATTTTAGACAAATTGCTCGTTGGATTGTAGAAGCATTGAGCAACAACAAAAAGTTAGAAGTATTAGAAAAAGAAATTGATGCATTTATACAAGAGAAAAAATAAGGAGAAACTATGTTACACGTATTAAATCACCCATTAATTACACACAAGCTTACTCAAATGAGAAACAAAGAAACAGGTACAAAAGACTTTCGTCAAAATTTAGATGAAGTTGCAGGTTTAATGGCTTATGAAATATCAAGAGATTTACCATTAGCTCCAGTAACAATACACACTCCGGTTGGAGAATGTGATACGTATGAGTTAGAAAAAAGCGTGGTACTCATTCCTATTTTAAGAGCAGGTTTAGGTATGGTAGATGGCATATTAGATTTAATTCCAACTGCTAAAGTTGGTCATGTGGGATTGTATAGAAATGAAGAAACACTTCAACCACATGAATATTACGCAAAATTTCCGATTAACATGAAAGAATCTGTCGTTATGGTATTAGATCCAATGCTGGCAACTGGTGGCTCTGCAAGTGCAACAATTTCATTACTTAAAAAACATGATTGCAAATCGATTAAACTAGTGTGTCTCGTTGGTGCTCCTGAAGGGGTAAAACGTGTAGAAGAAGACCATCCTGATGTGGATATTTACTTAGCAGCACTTGATGAGAAATTAAATGATGTTGGTTATATCGTACCTGGTTTAGGTGATGCAGGAGATCGAATTTTCGGAACAAAATAATGAAAAACGCAATATTAAAAGCATTAGGACTTGGTTTTGTTATTGCCCTAAGTGTTGGAGGATTTTCCTGGCTTGGCTATTATGTGGACACTAAGTTACAAACACAACCAATTTTTATTGTTGTCGGTTCTTTGTTTGGTGTTATTAATGCTTTTTATTATTTATGGAAGTGGACAAAAGAATGAAACAAGAATACACAAAAGCAATGAGTAGAAAAACACTATATGTTGGTTTGGCTTTAGCCTTCGTGTTAAGTTTTATACATATAAAATATGGCTTAGGTTTGCTAGTTGGTTTAGTCGTAGGACAAATTAATTACTACTTTACAGCCAATTATGTGGATAACTTATTTTTTGAAGGTAGGTTTGTTGTCTCTTCCTTTATTGTGTACGCTGTGGTAAACTATGGTTTGATGATTTTAGCGTTTTTACTAAGTGTATTTTTACCTAGTTTTGTTAGTATATACATGGTTGCTCTTGGTCTTATTATGTTAAAATTAGTCATATACTTTGTAGAAATTGTTTTTTACAAAAAAGGAGGATCAAAGAAATGATTGGTAATATTACAATTCAAATTCAAGCTGAAGTAATATCAATTGTAATTGTAACCTTACTTTTAATTGTGTTTGCTTTAGTAGTCAATTACAAGATTAAACACGCTGATCCTTTAGAAAAACCAAAAGGAATTGTTTTATTTGCAACGATGATTGTGGAAATGTTATCAAAGCTCACGAAAGAGAATATCAATCATAAAAGTGCACCTAATTATGCGCCATATATTGCGGTATTAACGTTGTATTTGTTAGTGAGTAACTTTTCTGGATTAGTTGGGTTGAGTCAACCTACAAAAAATTACAGTGTAACATTAACACTCGCTTTAATTACATTTGTACTTATTCAACGTGCAAGTATTAAATCCGTTGGGGTTTTAGGGTATATCAAAAGTTTTTTTGATCCTCACCCAGTGTTCTTTATTATGAATTTCTTTAGTAAAATTGCACCAGCGATATCTATGTCGGTGCGTTTATTTGGAAATATTACAAGTGGTTCTATTATTTTATTATTAGTGTATGGATTTACAGCCTATTTATCAGGTTTCTTTCCTATTATTGGTAATATAAACTTTATTGGACCATTTATTGCACCATTTTTACATTTCTACTTTGATTTGTTTGTTGGCGCAATACAAATGTTTATTTTTATTTCATTAACAACAGTGTTTATTGGCAATGAGTTTGCACAATAAAAGAAAGAAAAGGAGATAGATTATGGATGTAGGACAAGGATTGATTGCAATTGGTGCAGGTATTGCAATGTTAGCAGGTATGATGACTGGATTTGGTCAAGGTTACGCTGCAGGTAAAGCAGTAGAAGCTGTAGGTAGAAACCCAGAAGCAGAAGGTAAAATTCGTTCAATGCTAATTTTAGGTGCTGCGATTGCGGAAACAGCAGCGATTTATGGTATGTTAATCGCCTTTGTAATTATTTTTGTACTCTAGATTAATAACAGGAGGTGATGGACATGTTTGATATTGATATTTTAGGGAGTTTGATGCCTGATCCCATCACGATGCTTGCACAACTTATGGCTACTGGCATATTGTTGTTGGTCTTTAAAAAGTATTTATGGGCGCCTGTGAGTGATTTTCTTCAAAAACGAGCCGATGTAGCTCAACAAGCTTTGGATGATGCTTATCAAGCAAAAGAAGAAGCATTAGAAAAACAAGAACAAGCAAAACAACAGCTACAAGATGCGTCAGAAAAAGCACAACGAATTATTGAACGTTCTGAAAATGAAGCGAAGAAAATAAAGAGTCAGTTGCTTAGTGATGCACAAAATCAAGCTAAATTAAAGATTGAACAAGCTAATAGTCAAATTGAGCTACAACGCAGAGAACTTCAAAGCAATATTAGAAAAGAAATAGTTGATGTTGCGATGTTAGTTAGTGAGCGTTTGATGCATGATAAAATTGACGAGACATTTGATCGTGATGTTATTCAAACATTCTTAAAGGATGTCGATAAGTCATGAGTAAAATAGCTAACCGTTATGCGGTGGCGCTTTTTGAGCTTGCAGTGGAAGAAGATCAAATTGATCGTTACCAACAACAATTAGCATGGATTAAAGAAGTGTTTCATGATGACACTGTTTTTCAGTTTTTCACTTCGATAAAAGTAGACAAGCTAAAGAAAAAAGAAATGTTATCAACAATCATGCAAGATCAAGTTGATCAACACATGATATCGTTTTTAATGATATTAATTGATAAAAAGCGGGTTTCATTTATTAAAGCCATTGCCGATCAATTTCATTCATTATGTAATAAACATTACAATATTCAAGAAGGTTATGTTTATTCCATTCGAAAACTAAGTGAACAAGAACATAAAGAAATAGAAGATGCAGTTTCAAAGAAGTTAAACAGTACAGTTAAACTTAAAAACTATCTTAACCCTCATTTAATTGCAGGAGTTAAAGTAGTTGTGAATGATACAGTCATTGATGCATCATACCAAGCACAGATGAGTCAATTAAAAGCCCAATTACTAAAGGAGAGCAGGTGATCATATGCAGTTAAGACCGGAAGAAATTAGTTCTTTAATTAAAGATCAAATAAAAAATTATCAAAATGAACTTCAAGTCGACGATGTTGGCTATGTGTTAAGTGTAGGTGATGGTATTGCACTTTTACACGGTTTAAACAACGCAATGGCGGGAGAATTATTACTATTTCCAAACGATGTTGTAGGAATGGTATTAAACTTAGAAGAAGATCATGTTGGTGCGGTATTAATTGGATCTGATGCTTTAATCAAAGAAGGCGATGAAGTTAAACGTACAGGTAAAATTGTCGAAGTAAATGTTGGTGATGCATTGCTTGGTCGTGTTGTTAATGCTTTGGGGTATCCAATTGATGGATTGGGTGAAATCGTAAGTGATAAAACTCGTCCAGTAGAACGAGTTGCACCAGGAGTTATGACACGAAAATCAGTCAATCAACCAGTTCAAACAGGACTTAAAATAATTGACTCCATGATTCCAATTGGTCGTGGTCAACGTGAGTTAATTATTGGAGATCGTCAAACAGGAAAAACAGCAATCGCGATTGATACTATTTTGAACCAAAAAGGTCAAAATATGTATTGTATATATGTTGCGATAGGACAAAAAGCGTCGACAGTTGCTCAAATAGTAGAGAAATTAAAACAACACGGTGCCATGGAATACACAACAATTGTGAGTGCTACTGCATCAGAAATGGCACCATTACAATACATTGCACCATATGCAGGATGTGCTATTGGAGAAGAATGGATGGAACAAGGTAAGGACGTTTTGATTGTGTATGACGATTTATCAAAACATGCTGTTGCTTATCGTACCATGTCGTTATTGTTGCGTCGCCCACCAGGACGTGAAGCTTATCCTGGAGATGTTTTTTACTTACACTCTCGTTTGTTAGAAAGAGCTGCCCGTTTAAATGAGAATTATGGTGGTGGTTCATTAACTGCTTTACCCATTATTGAAACGTTAGCTGGAGATATTAGTGCGTACATTCCTACTAATGTTATTTCCATTACAGATGGACAATTGTTTTTACAAACAGAATTGTTTAACTCTGGTGTTCGACCTGCAGTAGATAGCGGATTAAGTGTATCTAGAGTAGGTTCTGCAGCACAAGCAAAAGCTATGAAGCAAGTATCTGGGTCATTAAAGTTAGAATTAGCTCAATATCGTGAACTTCTTGGATTTGCACAATTTGGTTCTGATTTAGATGCGTCTACAAAACGTATCATTGATCATGGGGCACGATTAACTGAACTATTAAAACAAAAACAATATTCACCAATGACGTTAGAATACACCGTAATTTCTTTATTCTGTGCAAAAAATAAGTTTTTAGAAGCAGTCGATGTGGAAGAAGTTCAAGAGTTTGAAACGCTATTGCATCGCCACTTTAAAGATGAAAACCCAGAAATAGTGGAAGAACTAGCAACTAAAAAAGCCATTTCTGATGATTTACATACAAAAATGTATGAAGCATGTGCAGAGTTTGTGGATTTGTTTAAGCAAATGAAAGGGAAAAGCTAATCAATGCCTGCAGGTAAGCAAGCGATAAAACGTAGAATTCGTTCTGTAGAAGCAACTAAAAAAATAACGCAAGCCATGGAAATGATTGCCGTTAGTAAGTTTCAAAAGCAGAAACAAATTCTAGAGAAAAACAAAGAATATAGTAATACTCTTGAAAAGGTATGTAACCAAATATTGGCAAATACCGAAGATCGAGATGTTTTATGGACGCAAAAAAAGGAAGATACACATCCACTAATTATTGTGTTTACTTCTGATTTGGGTTTATGTGGTGCATACAATGCCAATGTTCTAAAACATTTTAAAAATCAAGATGTTAGAGGAACCTATGTTGTCGTTGGTGCTAAAGGATATAGTTGGTTTAAGTATCGTGAATTTACTGTTGAAAACCAACCAATGCATAGTGATGAATTAACATTTAAAACAATAAGTGATGCCATGGTGGAAATAATTGAAAAATATCGAAACAACGAAATTACTTCGATTCGTGTATTTTATACAAAGTTTAATAACTCGGTGAGTTTTGAACCAGAAACGAAACAGTTATTACCATTTACATCCTCAGACAATCAAAAAGATGTGTTGTCTGCAGAAACTATTTTTGAACCAGATGCACAAACAATATTGGATCGATTAATACCGATGACGATAACATCCATGGTGTATCGATTGTATTTAGAATCAAAAACAAGTGAACAAGCTTCCCGTCGAATTGCGATGGAAAATGCAACAGACAATGCTGAAGAAATCGTTGAAGAACTTACATTGAAATATAATCAGTCAAGACAAGCCGCAATAACACAAGAATTATCTGAAATTATTGCTGGTGCAGATGCATTGTAGAAAGGGTATATTATGAAACAAAAAGTAGGAAAACTTATTCAAATTATTGGACCGGTTGTAGACATACGTTTTAATGAGCAAGAGTTACCGGCACTTAACAATGCTATCGAAATTTTCTTCAATGACAAACGACTTGTGGTCGAAGTTGCACAACATGTTGGAGATGATGTGGTTCGATGCATATCGATGGGTTCAACCGATGGGCTAACTCGTGGATTAGATGCGTTTGATACCAATGCTCCAATTAGTGTTCCAGTAGGTAAAGAAGTATTAGGTCGTATGTTTAATGTGTTAGGGGAACCTATTGATGAAAAAGAAGATATTGATCCAAGTGTTAAACGTGATCCGATTCATCGTTTAGCTCCAACATTTAAAGAACAGCAAACAACATCCGAAATATTGGAGACAGGAATTAAAGTAGTCGATTTATTATGCCCGTATGCAAAAGGTGGTAAAGTTGGACTTTTTGGTGGTGCTGGTGTTGGTAAAACTGTTGTCATGCAAGAGTTAATTCATAACATTGCAAAAGAGCATGGTGGTTTATCTGTTGTAGCGGGGGTTGGAGAACGTACTCGTGAAGGTAATGATTTGTACCATGAAATGAAAGATGCCAATGTTTTAGATAAAACGGTATTAGTGTATGGACAAATGAATGAATCTCCAGGTGCTAGAATGCGTGTTGCTTTATCGGGATTAACCATGGCAGAACATTATCGTGATGTTGATCATCAAGATGTGTTGTTGTTTATTGATAATATCTTTAGATTTACTCAGGCTGGTTCTGAAGTTTCCGCCCTACTTGGACGTATGCCATCTGCTGTTGGATATCAACCAACATTAGCAACTGAAATGGGTCAGCTACAAGAGCGTATTACTTCAACCAAAGAAGGTTCAATTACATCTGTTCAAGCAATTTATGTTCCAGCAGATGATTTGACGGACCCTGCACCTGCGACTGCATTTACACACCTTGATGCAAAAACGGTACTTGATCGTTCCATTGCAGCTCTAGGTATTTATCCTGCAGTAGATCCTCTTGATTCAACAAGTCGTATGCTAGATCCTCTTGTAGTTGGAGATGAGCACTATGAAGTTGCTAGAGGTGTTCAACAATTATTACAACGATACAAAGAACTACAAGATATTATTGCGATATTAGGTATGGATGAATTATCCGATGAAGATAAATTGATTGTTAATCGTGCGCGTCGAGTTCGTAACTTTTTATCCCAACCTTTCCATGTTGCAGAACAATTCACTGGTAATCCAGGAATATTTGTGCCATTAAGCGACACGATTGCAAGTTTTAAAGAAATCTTAAGTGGGAAAGTGGATGACTTACCTGAGAATTCATTTATGTATTGCGGTAATATTGATGAAGTTATTAAAAAAGCTAAAGAGAGTGAATAGTTATGTTTAAAGTTAGAGTTGTTACACCAAATGGGTTGTATAAAGTTTTTGAAACAGAAATATTGAATGTTGAAACAACCGAAGGACAATTAGGTATCTTAAAAAATCATATGCCGATTGTTGCTATTTTAACTATTTCTACAATGACTACACAAGAAAGCGATGGACGACACTCTTATGCCATTGCAGGTGGGACATTGTATTTTCAAAACAATTTGGCGACAATTTTAGCGGATGCAATAGAACGTAGTGATGAAATTGATGTAAAACGAGCTCAACAAGCAAAAGAAAGAGCTGAACAATATATTTCTAAAAGAGAAGGTGTCGATGTTAAACGTGCTGAAGTAGCACTTAAAAAAGCGATTAATCGAATAAAGGCAGCTTCATAAGGAGTTGATAGTATGAATCCAATTGTTCGAATAAGTATCCATTTTATTAGTTTTGCGATTGCTATGATCGGATTAAGTAGTATTGATTTTAATCGGTTTTTAAAGAAAAACAAAGTGTGGCAAGCACAAACATTATATCTTGTTTTAGCCATGGTCTTAGGTTATGGTGTAGCTCAATTTCTTATACATATTATGTGGAATACAATTCCATAGGCACATAAAATTGTTTGTGTTATAATACAAATGCTTTTAAAAGAAAAAGGACGTGACATTATGTGGTTTTCAAAATCAGTAGGTATTGACTTAGGTACAGCAAATGTACTTATCTATGTTAAAGACGAAGGCGTAGTTTTAAATGAGCCAGCTGTTGTTGCATTGGATGCCGAAACAAAAAAGACTTTATCTGTAGGTCAAGACGCAAAGGATATGCTAGGTAGAACACCTGGTAGAATTATGGCAATACGTCCATTAAAAGATGGTGTTATTGCTGACTTTGAAGTTACAGAAATTATGCTACAGCATTTTATCCGCAAATTAAAATTAAAAGGGATGTTTTCACGTCCAACAATTTTAATCTGTTGTCCTTCTAATATTACTTCAGTTGAGCGTAATGCGATTCGTGATGCGGCTTATCGTGCAGGTGCTAAAAAAGTATATATCGAAGAAGAGCCTAAAGTTGCAGCAATTGGAGCTGGATTGGATATTTCAAAACCAAGTGGAAACATGGTGTTAGATATTGGTGGTGGAACCACTGATGTAGCTATTTTGTCGTTGGGTGAAATCGTTACGAGTACGGCACTTAAGATTGCTGGTGATAAACTAGATCAAGACATCATCAAATATGTTAAAGAGTCATATAAATTATTAATTGGTGATCGTACTGCAGAAGAAATTAAAAAACGTATTGGTACAGCATGGCGTGGATCATCACAAGACACCATGGACGTTAGTGGACGTGACTTAGTTACAGGACTACCACACACCATTACTATGAACTCTGAAGAGACAGAATTAGCAATGCGAGAAAGCTTGCAAGATATTGTACGCGCATGTCGTACAGTATTAGAACAAACACCTCCAGAATTATCTGCGGATATTGTAACTAGAGGTATTGTGTTAACTGGTGGTGGAGCACTACTTAAAGGGCTTGATGAACTTATTATGAATGAGTTAAACATACCTGTTTATGTGGCAGAAAATGCACTTCGTTGTGTCGCAGAAGGAACAGGAATCATGCTCGAAACATTATCAACAAGAAGATAAGAGAAATCTTATCTTTTTATTTTAAGGAAAGTAGGTAGTTGTCTCATATTCTACATCAAGGAGACTTGATATGGAAAGCATTGAAAAAGACAAAAGTAATCGTAAATTGCAAATTATAGAAGAGTATACGCAAATATATAAACAATATTTAATGACGCTCCCACTATTTAAAGTGGAGATGGAAAAAATAAGTGGACAAAACCGATTTGAGCGATCAGATCCTACTTATTTAAAGCATTTTAACAAGACCGTTAAAATTGGTGATGTATGTTACATCGATTTTGGTCATGCTTATACTTATGAGGCAGGCTTTCAACATTTTGGCGTTGTGGTAAACATGTGTGGAAATAAAGTGCTTGTCATTCCAATGACTTCTAATCCTGATACATATAAAAAAGCAGACCCAACTAATCATTATCCACTACCACAGTTGTTTCAATTAAAACATGTCAAGGGATTAAACAAAAATTCTGTCTGTTTTTTACACGATGCAAAGTTTATTAACAAAGCAAGAATTATTGATAAAAAAGCACACATTGATCCTGCTAGTAGCTTATTTAAAGAACTTAAGGAACGCTTACTACTAACAATTCAACAAACATAACATTAGTTTGGTATAATAATACAGGTGATAGTATGTTTGAAGCGTTAAAAGGTAAATGGATAGTGGGAGTTTCAGGACAAAATGATTCAATGGCACTTCTTAGTATGTGTGTAAAACACCAGATGGATGTAGTGGCATGTATTATTGATTATCAAATGCGGACTTCATCTAAAGAAGAAGTAAACTATGTTCAATCCTACTGTGATAAACACAACATCTACTGTGAAGTTATCATAGCTCCACAATTTACAAAAAACTTTCAAGCTAAAGCACGAGATTTTCGGTATCGTGTTTTTTCACAAGTCGTTAAAAAACATAATGCTAATGGTGTTCTTGTGGCACATCATAAGGATGATCATATTGAAACTATCTTATGGCAATTAAGTCGAAATCATCGAGTAGAATATGTTGGGTTACAAAGAGAATCGGTTATTCAAGACGTACTTATTAAACGAGTGTTACTTGATGTTACAAAAGAACAATTACTAATGTACAACAAAGAAAACAACATCAGATACTTCGAAGATGAAAGCAACCATGATACAAAATACACACGAAATGCTATCCGAAAAAAAATCGCTTCTTTTTCATCGAAACAAAAAGAAGAAATCATTTTAAAAGCAAAGCAGAAAAACACACAACTTAAAAAAATTAGAAGCGAACTACAACAACATCTTCAATCAAAAATTGATATAACGATATTGTTGTCGCTAGATAGTGAAAGACAGTATGAACTACTTTGGATGTACTTTAGTATGACGCACTATCCATATTCGATATCAAAAAAACAATTAGGTGAAATAGTGGATCAAGTAAAACAGAATAAAATCGGAATGATTCCACTAAGAAATAATTATGTTGTGTATTTTCAAGAGAATAAACTCGAACTAAATGAAATAAACAACTATAATTATGAAGTTACTTTTGATACAATTAAGAACGTAAAAACGAAATATTTTACATGCAAGAGTGAAAGTGATACACTTGATGGAGTTTGTGTGTTACAAGAAGATTTTCCAATCACCATACGAAACTTTAGAGCTGGTGATAAAATTAAATGTGAGTTTGGCCATCAAAAGATTACAACTTGGTTTAATCAAGAAAAAATACCTTGGTTTAAAAGAAGTAGTTGGCCCGTCATTGTAAATAAAAATGATGAAATTATTTATGTTGTGGGATGGCGATGTGATGTCAATCATAGCACTAACAATCCCAATTTATTTGTGCTAAAATAAGGAATACACGGAGGAAATATGAGTCAATTACACCAAGATGTAAAGCAAGTATTAGTTAGTGAACAAGAGATTATTGAGCGTTGTAAAGAGTTAGGGAAAACGATTAGCGACTATTATCGTGAGTACGAGCAATTACCTGTTCTTGTCGCAATATTGAAAGGTTCGATTCCGTTTTTATCGGAACTAATCAAACACATTGATTTAAACATTGAAATTGATTTTATGGATGTATCAAGTTATGAAGGAACTGAATCAATCGGAGATGTAAGAATCATTAAAGATTTAGATCGTTCAATCAAGGAAACCCCTATCTTACTAGTTGAAGATATTGTAGATACTGGGCGAACCATTAAAGAAGTAAAACAGTTGTTAAAAAACAAAGGCGCTAGCGAAGTTAAAATTGTAACTTTACTTGATAAACCAAGCCGACGTGTAATCGAAGTAGAAGCAGATTTTATTGGCTTTGAAATCCCAAATGAGTTTGTTATTGGATTTGGGTTAGATTTTAATGAGAAATATCGTAATTTACCATACGTAGGAGTTTTAAAAGACGAATTTTATAAATGAGGAGTAAGTAATGAAAAATAAAAGATTTATAAACATGATTCCTTATTTGATTGTACTCTTAGCAGTGTTTAGTTTATCTTCTATTCTAAATCAAACTGCAATTGAACGTTTAGATTACAATCAATTTAATCAATTGATTAGTCAAAATCGTATTGAGGAAGCAACAGTATCTGTAAGTAATGTTGTTGTAGACATTACAGGAACATACACACAAAATGGTGAAACCATTTCTTTTAGTGCGCGTATTCCAAATACTGAGGAATCAACCAATCAATTAATGGAGCGATTAAACAACAGTGTTGAAAAGGTGAATGTAGTTAATCCATATGAAAGTAATGTGTTCTTGGATACACTTATTCAAATTATACCTTTCTTACTGTTTGGTGGATTTGCCTTTTTCTTGCTTACAAGAATGAACTCAGGTGGAAATTCAAAAGCGTTTGAGTTTGGTAAATCAAAAGCACGTCTAGAAGGAAGCATCAAAGTTCGCTTTGATGATGTGGCTGGATGTGACGAAGAAAAAGAAGAAATGGCAGAGTTAATTTTATATTTAAAGAATCCTAAACGATTTGCAAAAATGGGAGCTCGTATTCCAAAAGGAGTATTGTTAGTTGGTTCTCCAGGTACTGGTAAAACATTATTAGCAAAGGCGGTTGCTGGAGAAGCGGATGTGCCTTTTTATTCCATTTCTGGTTCCGATTTTGTAGAGATGTTTGTTGGTGTAGGTGCAAGTCGTGTTCGTGATATGTTTAAAAAAGCTGTAGCGACAGCTCCATGTATTATCTTTATTGATGAAATTGATGCAGTTGGTCGTCAACGTGGTGCTGGTGTTGGTGGTGGTCACGATGAACGTGAGCAAACACTAAACCAATTGCTTGTTGAGATGGATGGTATTACAGATAATTCTGGTGTAGTGCTTGTTGCTGCAACAAACCGTCCAGATGTATTAGATCCTGCGCTACTAAGACCTGGACGATTTGATCGACAAATTACGGTAAGCTTACCTGATCGTAAAGGACGATCAGCAATATTAAAAGTTCATGCTCGAAATAAGTTTTTAGATGATTCGGTTGACTTAGAAGCATTAGCAAAAAGAACACCAGGTTTCTCTGGAGCTGATTTAGAAAACGTCTTAAATGAAGCTGCAATTTTGGCAGTGCGTGAAGATCGAGATAAGATCACAATGGAAAACTTAGATGAGGCAATTGACCGTGTCATTATGGGACCAGCAAAAAGATCACGTACATATTCTGAACGAGAAAAACGTTTGGTTGCCGTACATGAAACTGGACATGCCATTATTGGTTTAAAACTAGAAGATGCTGATATGGTTCAAAAAGTTACCATCATTCCTCGTGGTATGGCAGGTGGATACAACTTAATGACACCTCGTGAAGAGAAATTCTTAAATACAAAAAGCGACTTCTTATCAAAAATTACAGGACTTCTTGGTGGACGTGTAGCGGAAGAGATTGTATTTAATGAAATAACAAGTGGAGCATACAATGATATTGAACGTGCAACAATCATTGCAAGAGATATGGTTATGTCTTATGGAATGAGTAATTTAGGACCAATTCAATATGAAAAACGTGGTGGAAATGTATTCTTAGGTAGAGATTACAGTTCACAACAAAATTATTCTGGTGAAATTGCTTTTGAAATCGATAAAGAAGTACGTCATATTATTGATGTATGTTATGAAAAAGCTAAGAAACTAATTTCTGATAATCGTGAGTTACTAGATAAGATTACAGATGCACTCATCGAGTATGAGACTCTCACCAACGAGCAAATAGAAGCACTTGCACAAGGCAAAGTATTAGCTGATAAAAACGGTGAGCCAGAAGTAGTGGAAGTTTAAACTTACTCCCCTGGTAACAGGGGATTTTTTTATAGGAGGTTATCAATGGACCAAGTTATTAAAGCACTAGCACATCAAGGTAGAATTCGAATACTTGTTGCAAATACAACAGAGCTTGTTCGATATGCTCAACGTATTCATGAAACATACCCAACTGCATCTGCAGCATTAGGAAGACTTTTAAGTGTGACTGCAATAATGGGAAGCATGTTAAAGAACAAAGAAGATCAAATCACATGCACCATTCGTGGTGATGGCCCTCTTATAAAAACAACAGCGATAAGCAATAGTAAAGGTCAATTAAAAGGTTATGTTGTAGAACCATCAGTGCAATTTATAAATAAACAAACAAAAAAATTAGATGTCGCTAAAGCAATAGGCAGAGGAACATTAGAAGTAATTAAAGATATGGGAATGAAACATAGTTTTGTTTCTAGTGTTGATTTAGTTTCCTCTGAAATTGGAGAAGATTTTGCTCAATATTTTACAGTATCAGAACAAACACCTTCAGCCGTTAGTGTTGGAGTTCTTGTTGGTAAAGACAATCAAGTATTATCAGCAGGAGCAATTGTCATTCAAATGATGCCAGATGCACAAGAAGAAGATATATTAGCAGCTGAACATGTCATTAAGAATTTAAAACCTGTTTCTACAATTTTTAATGAAAGACAAGATGCAAAAAATGTAGCGAGATCGTTGTTTTCTGATGTCGATATTTTAGATGCGCAACCTTTGCAATATCATTGTGATTGTTCCTTTAAGCGTATACGTAGTGGATTAAAGATGATTGATGTTGTTGATTTGAAAGATATGTTAATTGAGGATGAACAAGCAGAAGTAATTTGTCATTTCTGCAAAGAAAAATATGTCTTTGATAAACATGAATTAGCAGAGATTATTAAGGAGAAAATTGAGTTTGATGAAAATAAGAGAAATAAGCCTTCCATCTAATATTATTGTAGGTCCGATGGCAGGTGTGAGTAATCAAGCTTTCCGCAAAATTGTTAAGCAGTTTAATCCAGCACTAATCTATAGTGAAATGGTAAGTGATAAAGCCATTGTGTATAAAAATGAAAAAACACTTATGATGACTAAAGTTGATGAAGATGAAGGACTAGTAAGCATGCAGCTTTTTGGGGCGGATGTTTCTACGATGGTTAAAGCAGCTCAATATTTAGATAAATACAGCAACTGTGCCATCATTGATATCAACATGGGATGTCCTGTTAATAAAGTGGTTTCTAGTAATGGTGGCGCATCTTTAATGAAAACCCCTGATTTAGCGAGTGAGATTGTGTATGCCATAAAACAAAATGTATCAAAACCTGTAACGGTAAAAATAAGAACTGGTTGGGATGAGCACTCAAAAAATGCAGTTGAAATGGCATTAAAACTTGAGCAAGCAGGAGCAGATGCACTTGCGATACATGGTAGAACCCGTTCGAAAATGTATTCAGGTGAGGTTGACTTAGACATGATTAAAAAAGTTAAAGAGGCTTTAACGATTCCTGTTATTGGAAATGGGGATATTGTAAATGGTAAAAGTGCTCAACAAATGTTTGAGACTACAAATGTGGATGCCATTATGATTGCAAGAGCAGTGTGGGGACAGCCTTGGATTATTCAGGAAATAACAAACTATTTGCAAAATAAGGAATTTAATATTAGTATTCAACAACGATTTGATGTTACAATAGCACATGCAAAGGCGCTCATCGATCTTAAAGGTGAGTATACTGCTATTCGAGAAATGCGAAGTCATGGATCTATGGCAGTTAAAGGTTATCCTCATTCGCATAGAGCGAAGGAGAAGATTGCAAATGCAAAAACATTTGAAGAGTTAAAAAGTATACTAAATGATTATAAAGAAAAATTATTGATGGAGGGTTTAGTGTGACACAACAGTTAAACGATCAACAGATAGCACGTAGAGAGAAATTAGAACGACTAAAAGAAATGGGTATTGAACCCTTTGGTCATGCTTTTAATCGTAGTAGCAACACAAAAGAAATTGTTGAAAATTATGAACAGTACGATAAAGAACAACTAGCAGAACTTAACAAAGACGTCGTTATTGCTGGTCGAGTAATGACAAAACGACTTATGGGTAAAGCAGGGTTTATGCATATCCAAGATCAACATGGACAAATGCAAATTTATGTACGCAAAGACACTGTTGGAGAAAAGTGGTTTGACTATTTTGATATGCTTGATTTAGGTGATATTGTCGGTGTATCTGGTACAGTTTTCCGCACCAATCACGGAGAGTTATCAATAAAGGCAAAAGAATTAGTTCATTTAACAAAAGCACTTCGTCCATTACCTGATAAATTCCATGGTTTGCATGATGTGGAAGAGCGTTATCGTAGACGTTATGTTGATTTGATTATGAATGAAGAGGCACGTAAGATTGCCATGTTACGACCAAAAATTATTTCAGCAATACGTGAATATTTTGATAGCATTGGTTGTGTAGAAGTTGAGACACCTGTGTTAACACCAATTTTAGGTGGTGCAGCGGCGCGCCCGTTTGTTACACATCATAATACGTTGGATATGGATTTCTATTTAAGAATCGCAACAGAACTACCTCTAAAACGATTAATTGTAGGTGGATTTGATGGGGTATATGAAATTGGTCGTTTATTTAGAAATGAAGGGATGAGTACAAAACACAATCCTGAGTTTACAACTATTGAAGCTTACATTGCATACAGTGATATGGAAGGCATGATGAACATCATTGAAGAAATGATGGAACATGTCGTTAGAAAAACATTAGATAATACGATGGTAACTTACGGTGATAAACAGTTACAATTAGCTGGTCCATATCGTAGATTGCACATGGTTGATGCAATTAATGAAGCTATTAAAATTAATTTCTTTGAAATGGATGAAAAGCAAGCCTTAGAACTTGCTAAAGAACATGGCATTGAACTTCTTAAGCACCAACAAAGTTATGGACATGTTGTCAATTTATTCTTTGAGAAGTATGCAGAGAAGAATTGTGTTCAACCAACTTTTGTTTATGGTCACCCAATTGAAGTTTCACCACTTGCAAAAGTAAATACAGATGATCCACGATTTACAGAACGGTTTGAGTTGTTTATTGATGGTCGTGAGTATGCAAATGCATTTAGTGAATTAAATGATCCTATTGATCAACGAACTCGCTTTGAAAGCCAACTTAAAGAAAAAGAGTTAGGAAATGTAGAAGCAAGTGAAATGGACATTGATTTTGTGGAAGCATTAGAGTATGGGTTACCACCAACAGGAGGACTTGGTGTTGGGATAGATCGATTAATCATGCTATTAACAAACGCTGAAACCATTCGAGAAGTTATATTGTTCCCCCATATGAGAAACCGATAAAAAGACTAATTTTTAGTCTTTTTTTGTTGTTGTTACTAAAACCCCCAGATAGTCTGGGGGTTCGATAGAGCTTTAGCGATGTATTCCTGACAAAAAAGCC
>ERZ869909.84-NODE-84-length-138711-cov-4.910642_pt1 | contig 138711 bp, 124 predicted proteins | sample MGYA00520892_ERZ869909 | MGnify/ENA primary metagenome ERZ869909 (study PRJEB32215, sample SAMEA104723947) | bioreactor metagenome | biome: bioreactor; feature: anaerobic bioreactor; material: water | place: China | collected 2015-03-12 ... | reverse complement strand
CCTATGTCCGGCTTGGTCTGGGAGTGGGGGTTTTAGCCACCATGGCCATTGATCCTATGCTGGATAAGGATTTAGTGGCGCTGGATGCCAGTCACCTATTTGAAGCGTCCACCACAAAAATTGGCTTTCGCAAAGGTGCTTTTCTACGCAGTTATATGTATGACTTCATTCAACGTTTTGCACCACATCTGACTAAGGATGTGGTCGAAAAAGCCAATTTACTGCGCAATCAGGATGAGATTGATGCAATGTTTGCCGCTTTTGATTTACCCAGCCGCTAATAGCTTCATGCTGGCTGCCTCGACTGGTTTTCAGACGTCTAGATGTTGATGCGTCTGTTTTTGCCGGTTATGATAACGAGCATCCATGGTACATCGCCGGCAGCCAATGAATACATCTTATCATGATTGAGTTAAAGCACCTCAGAGCCATCCAAGCCTTACGTGACACCGGCTCGGTGAGCGCTGCTGCGCAGCTGTTATGCCTTTCTCAATCTGCACTATCGCATCAACTGAAAGAGCTGGAACAGCGGCTGGAGCAGGGACTGTTTGCCCGTAAAACCGAGCCGCTGGAGTTTTTACCAGCAGGGCAGCTGCTATTGCAACTTGCTGAGCGGGTGTTACCGGCCATACGCAGTGCTGAGCAGCACTTAAAGCAAGGAATGAAGGAGACGAGCAGCGAAATCCGGTTTTGTGTCGAGTGCCACGCTTGCTACCACTGGTTGTTGCCTGCCATCAAAGCTTTTTTACAGCAAGAACCTGCTTTAGCACTGGATCTATCTGCCACTATTCAGCATCAGGCCATCGAAGCATTGCTGCAAGACGAACTTGATCTGGTGGTAACCAGCGATCAACGTTTATTGCAGCATATCCATTACCATTATTTGTATCCGATGGAGCTGCGCTTACTGCTCAGTCCCGAGCATCCTTTGGCCAATCAGACCTGGGTAAAGCCCAGCCAATTGCTGCAAGAAACTATCTTCAGCTATCCGGTACCACAGCAACGACAAGATCTGTTTCGGTTTTTTCTCACTCAGCACAGCTTTCACGGGCGGGTGAAACCCATTGCCCAAGGCAGCCAGATGATTCAGCAGGTTGCAGCAAATCAGGGCGTGGCAGTTTTACCTGCCTGGATGGCTGAACCCTACTTGCAACAAGGCTTGATTGCTTCATTGAGGTTGGGCGAAGAAGGCTTGTGGCGACCTATGTATCTGGCCTGGCGGCAGCAGGACCGTTTGGAGCCCGCTTATCAGCGGTTAGCAGCGCTGTTGCAGCAGCAGTTGCCGCAACAGGCTAAACCGTTGTGAGTTAAACCAGTCGCTCGGCCCAAAGGTCGTAGGCATCGGTGCGCGTTACTTTCACCTGCACCAGCATCCCCGGACTAAGATCAGCTGAATTATTCAGATAAACCACACCGTCAATTTCCGGTGCGTCGGCTGCGCTTCGGCCAACGGCACCATCGGCTGTGACTTCGTCAATCAAAATAGTCAGTTGCTGACCCACTTTTCGCTCTAACCGGGCAGCGCTTATAGCCTGCTGGGTTTGCATAAAGCGATGATAACGCTCTTCTTTGACAGCTTCTGGCACAGGGTCGGCTAAGTCATTGGCTTTGGCACCATCGACCGGGCTGTATTTAAAGCAGCCCACCCGATCCAGTTGTGCTTCTTGCAACCAGTCGAGCAGCAATTGGAAATCTTCTTCTGTCTCGCCGGGGAAGCCGACAATAAAGGTAGAGCGAATGGTTAAATCCGGGCAGATTTCCCGCCATTTTTTGATCCGCTCTAAAGTGCGCTCAGCCTGGCCCGGGCGTTTCATCAGTTTCAGGATCCGTGGGCTGGCATGCTGGAATGGAATATCCAGATAAGGCAGCAACTTACCTTCGGCCATTAAGGGAATGACCTGATCCACATGCGGGTAGGGGTAAACATAGTGCAGGCGAACCCAAATGCCGAGCTCCGTCAGTGCCTGGCACAGCGCCAGCATGTCGGTTTTCACTGGTTGACCATTCCAAAAGCCAGTGCGATGTTTCACGTCGACACCATAGGCACTGGTATCCTGTGAAATCACCAGCAATTCTTTAACGCCGGCATTTTTCAGTCGTTGCGCCTCATCCAGGACCTCACCTATCGGCCGGCTCACCAGATCGCCGCGCATGGATGGAATAATACAGAAGGTGCAACGATGATTGCAGCCTTCAGAAATCTTTAAATACGCATAGTGGCGTGGGGTGAGCTTCACACCCTGATCCGGTACCAGCATGGTAAAGGGGTCGTATTTGGGCTTGGGAATAAAGCTGTGCACCTGCTGCAGCACGTTTTCGTAGGCATGTGGCCCGGTTATACCAAGCACATTAGGGTGAACCTGACGAATTTCATCTTCCCGCGCACCAAGACAGCCAGTTACAATAACTTTGCCATTCTCGGTCAGTGCTTCGCCAATGGTATCCAGTGACTCTTGAACTGCACTGTCGATAAAACCACAGGTATTCACAATCACCAGCTCAGCATCGTGATAAGTCGGTACGATTTGATAGCCATCGCTTTTTAACTGAGTAAGAATGCGCTCAGAATCGACCAGATTCTTCGGGCACCCTAAACTGACAAATCCAACTTTAGGCTGTGACATGTGGACCACCGTGCTTATAAAAGGTCGCGTATTTTACTTGAATATCCAGTTGAACACCAGCGATGCACTTGCCATGGTTGTTGGCTCTGCCTCGTGACAATTACAACAACAAGTTTTGCATGGCTTTCACTAAGGTGAGCGCTATACTCACAGGATGCAGTCTTTTTTAGCTGACAATAACAGATCAAAGGAGCTCTGAAGGCATGGAAAAAGCGGATTTGGGCAACCTTGAAGCTCTGAAAGTTTTGATTGTGGATGATCAGTACCTGGTGCACAACGTGCTGAAAGAAGCCTTTGATGAACTCGGGATCCGACAGATTAAATACGCTGAGAATGCCTATTATGCCTTGCGCTTATGTGAGCAACATCGCTTTCATATTGTGATTTGTGCTTTTAACGTACAAAGCGATAAAGACGGCTTTCATTTGCTGGAAGAGTTGAAGTTTAAGGGGTATGTCAATAAACGTACCGTGCTTATTTTCCTGAGTGCTGAAACGGATGAAAGTCTGGTGAATAGCATTGTGGAGTTGCAACCGGATGATTTCTGGGTAAAACCGCTCGATAGAGCCAGGGTAAAACAGCGTTTGCCTTTGGTTTTAAACATAAAGCGGACTCTGTTTGATGTGTATGAAGCCATTGACTTAAAAAACTACAGTAAAGCGATTTACCAGGTCGACAGGCATCTGTTAAATCCTAAATTGTCTCGCTTTCATCTGCAGTTGCTGCGGATGAAAGGAGACGCTTTGCTTAAGCTGCAGGAGTTTGAGGATGCGGAGCGCTTTTATTGTGAGTTGATGCAGAAGCATCAAATGTCCTGGGTACACCTGGGTTATGTCAATGCCTTGCTAAAGCAAGATAAGATGCAGCAAATTGAAGTGTTATTGGCTGAGATGACCGACCGGGTCGATACCCGCTTTGCTACCTACGACTTACTGGCTCAATATTACATTGAACGTCAAGATTTCGATCGTGCCTATGAAGAGATAAAAAAAGCTGTCGCTTTGGCACCGCGAAATATTGAGCGTAACAAAAAAGTGTGGGATCTGGCGCGGTTAACACACGACTTTGAAGGCCAGTACCTGGCCACTCAGGCCATGGCAAAACATGCTAAAAACTCCTTGCATGACTCTCCGGTGTTGGCACTTAATGTGATACGCGCTGGCCTGGATTTAGCGCAAACTCTGAACAATGACCGCTCAAAGAAGCTGCTGCAGCAAACCGACCGACATATTCAGGCCTTGGAAAAAGACTACAAAGATGCCGCTTTGTTTAAGGAGCAAATTACCATCGCTAAAGCGCGCTTGTTACTGGCAAACGATGAGCGAAAAAAGGCGGAGAATTTAATTGATTTGCATGTGTCTGTAAGACCAATCATCTCGCTGGATGATAACCTGGATAAAGCGAAAATTTTCCATGAGCTCGGGCGGAGGGAGGAAGCTGCTTTGATCATGGATGCCGTAAAGAAGCAAATCTCATCCGAGAATCTGGCAGGCTTGGTTGTGAAGAAGTACGTCGAGCAAGCGTGTGATGAACAAGAACGGGTGCATTTCACGCCCAAGCAATTGCAAAGTATGGCGGTAGAGTTCTTTAAAAAGAAAAAATATGGTGCCGCCTTATCAGCATTGGAACAAGCCATGGAGCTAATGCCCAAAAATAACAAGATCCCGATCAGTGTACTGAAGGTGCTGGCTCTGATGTTTGAAGAAGGTGGTTTGTCTGCCAGTCAAAAAGAGCTAGCACTAAGAACGGTCTCCCTGTTGGAGAAAAGTGAGCTATTGGATGAGGAGTTGCAAAATGTGGTGCAGTATAAAGAGCGTTTGAGCCTGGTATTGGCTCAGGCCATCTTGCCTATGGAATAAAAAAGGGGCCACAAGGGCCCCAAGCTTACCAGGAGAAACGAAATCCGTTAAAAGTTGTAGGTATAACGCAAGGTATAAGTTGCACCCAGCCAATCATGCACCGAGCTGGCATAGCCATCGGTTGGTGAGGAGGCGTACGGTGGGTTTTTATCGGTCAGGTTACGCACTGCCAATTGCAGCCGGCCATAATCGCCAAAGTCATAACCTGCACTGGCGTTGAACACCAACCAGGACGACACCGTCTCATTACCGCCCCAGCGGAAGTCGCCGTCACCCAAGCTGGCGATGTAGTTGGCTGTCAGACCCAGACTCCAGTTGCCATGGCGCCAGTCGGTGCCAAAATCGGCCACCAGATCGGGACGCGCGATTTCATTGGCACCGCTTAAACGGCCCAATAAATCTTGCGGCGCACTGTCTGGCGTGATTTGACGCTCATAGCTGAAGGTTTTGGTGGCGTTGGCAAAGAAGTTAAAGCGTCCATAATCACCCGTATCCAGGCTGTAGTTTAGCTTCAGATCCAGACCATCGGTTTTTTGCTTACCCACGTTAAAGAAACCGGTACGCAGAAAGACCAGATCGCCATCACTACTGATCACACAACCAAAGCCGGGCAAATCAGCTTCATCGGTCACTGTTGGCGCTGAACCACTCAAACAGTTACGTAGCGTGGTATTGGCATCCACATCCACAATGTCTTTGTGTTCGTAGCGCCAGTAATCTGCGGTGAGTTGCAGGTTATCGGTCAGGTTCCAGGAGAAACCAATATTGACAGCCTCAGAGCTTTCAGCTCCGAGATCCGGGTTACCACGGGTTTCCTGATCGAAACTAACTTCATCATCGAAGTTGCCACACAAAGCATCAAACTCTTCGCCTGCACCACAGTTGATGTAGCCAGTTGCCAACGCCCGGCCTGCACCTAGCTGGGACAGCGATGGTGCTCTGAAGCCTGTGCTCCAGGACGCGCGTAGGATCAACGCATCAGTGGCGCGCCAACGCAATGAGAGCTTTGGATTGACATCACCACCAAAGTCGCTGTAATGGTCGTAACGGAGGGCGGCAATGGCATCGATATCATCAGTAATCGGCAGGTTAAACTCGCCATAAAGTGCATACTGATTCCGATCAGCCTGGGCATCACGGGCACCTAAACCGTAAACACCATCTGCTGCGGCAATAGGAGCAGGGGTGTCTTTGATGTCTTCCGAGCGGTACTCGCCACCAAACACCGAGCTGACAAAACCTGCTGGCAGCTCAAACAGCTCACCCGAAACGTTAAAATCGAAGCTGTAGGTTTCTGAACGTCCGCGTCGCGGAGCTTCGCTACGCAGCGCTGCCAGGGTTGACTCGCTATTATCACGTCCCAGATTAAACGGGTTGTAACTTTGGTTGGCAATACCAGCCAGCACTGCATCGCGGTTAAAGTAGCCACGAATATGGCGCACTTCATTTTCTGTCACACCATAGGTTGCAGCCGCTTCCCAGAACCAGTCACCGGCTTCGCCGCGCAATCCTGCGAGCATGCGGAATGATTCCGTATCGTACGCTTGCTGCCGGCGTTCCGGAAAGCGGGTACGGACGATGATGGTGCTGTCATTCGGGTTCAAGTCGCGGACATAATCCGGCACCAGGCTGGAGTTTGCAGCGACATTCACGGTGTAAGCTGTGGCTGAGTCGTAGGCCGACCCTTTATTGCGCTGATACATCCCTTCAGCAAACAGCTCCATATTGTTGTCGAGCTGCTGCAAATGACTGAGGGTAACACCCAGGCGTTCGGTTTCCGGTTGAATGGCTCGCTCCATGACGTAATCGTAGCGACACTCGGTGCCGCCGCGAACGGTATCGTCACCACACCAGGTTTCAGGAAAGTTCAGACCATCGATACCCAGTGAGGTACGAAGCGCGAAGGTCACATCAATGGGCCGATCGGCATTAAACAGTGCTTTGCGGTCGAAGTAATCTACCACCAGCGTGGTATTGCTGTTGGCGGTATTAAAGCCACCGACATAGGTCAGGTTATAGCGACCAAAGTCACTGCTCTTGGTATCGTTGCCGTACATCACGGAGATTTCATGGCCTTCGACATCATCCCGCAAGATAAAGTTGATGACACCGGCAATGGCATCGGAGCCATACACCGAAGACGCACCATCGGTCAGTACTTCAATCCGTTCAATGGCAGACATTGGGATGGTGTTGACGTTGACAAAAGAGTCAGCACCATTGGCGAAAGAGTCGACGGCGACCCGGCGACCATTCACCAACACCAGTGTTGAACTGCTGCCAAGGCCTCGCAGACTCACGCCCGATGAACCCGCAGGAGCTCCGGCTGCAGTTGCTGTAGCGCCATTTTCGCTGAAGGTACCGGCGCTGGCGGCTTGTGGTAAATCACGCAAAAATGCACTGACGCTGTCATAGCCTCGACTTTCTAATTCGTCACGGCTAATAATTTGCACCGGGTTTGCGCCCTCCATATCGACGCCTTTGAGGCGCGAGCCGGTAATGGCAATGCGTTCAACGTCTTTAGCCTGAGTTTCGGCTTCATCAGCGTGCAGCCCTTGCAGACCAAAGAGGGCAGTTAGCGTTGCTAATGCAACTTTGCTGACTCCAGTGGTGATTGTTTTCATGCTTCTTCCTCACTTTGCTTTATTGGCTGCCGTAAAGCGGCAGTCTGATAGTTAAAGCTGTGCCAGTTGCAATGGCTGGATCAATGTCGCAGCAACACATGCAAGCAGGTGCGGTGAAGAGCAGGCGCTTTGATAAAGAAGGCTACTAAGCAATCACACCACTGTTTGGCACAGCGGTATGGCTAATTGTTGAACCACTCGGACAAGTAGTAGGGGGACACAAAAGGCGAAGCACAATAGCAATGACAGTGCAGCATCTGCAAAGCTGACATAAAGCTTCTCCTTTGGTTGGGAAATACACAATGACTATAAACTCGCTTAATTGTTAATAGCTGTCAACCCCTTTTTTCAGTACAGGTTCAGCTTTGTCAACTCATCGGATTAGTTCTTGACAGGATTTTGATTCAAACGTACATTTCAAACATGCGTTTGAAATGAGGGGCCTATGAGTCGAGTTCAGACCCAACAAAAAATTCTGGATGCCGCCGAAAGCCTGTTTGCCGAGACGGGCTTTAACGACACCTCGTTGCGGCAAATTACCAGCCGGGCAGAGGTCAATCTGGCGGCAGTAAACTACCATTTTGGTTCAAAGAAAGCATTGATCCAGGCGGTGCTGCAGCGGTACCTGCAGGTCGTGATGCCAAGGCTGGAGCAACAGTTTGAAGGGTTGTTAGCCAAACAAAAACCAACGCAGTTGCCCGAGGTGCTGGCTGTCTTTGTGCAGCCATTGCTGGAGCTGGAACAGATAAAGCGTCAGGGCACCACCTTGTTTTTGCAACTGCTCGGGCGGGGCTATACTGATGTGCAGGGCCATCTCCGCAAATTTATCAGTCATCACTATGGCTCAGTGCTGAATAAGTTTGTGTTATTGGTACAGCAATCTTGTCCTGGGCTGGACGCTGCCGAGATATTTTGGCGGCTGCATTTCTCACTGGGAACCGTGGTATTCACCATGGCCTCCAGCGAAGCCTTGTTTGATATTGCGGCGGCGGATTATCAGCAGCAAGCGGATATTGAAAGTGTGATTCGGCGGTTATTGCCTTATCTGGCGGCAGGCATAGCTGCACCAGTGATGTATCCTGAACAACTAAACTCCATGGCACATGTTGCCCACTAAGGACCAACCATGACTTTGTTATTGATTCTTGTTATTACGCTGGCGCTATTACTTGGCGTAACACCCATCCGCCGGGCGCTGATTTCTGCTCCGGTGTTTAAGGTCTTCAAGAAAATTTTGCCGCCGTTATCAGAAACGGAGCAACAGGCGATGGAGGCCGGCGATGTCTGGTGGGATGGCGATCTATTCCAAGGCAAGCCAGACTGGCAAAAGCTGCATCAGTTTCCAAAGCCTAAGCTTAACGACGAAGAACAAGCCTTTATGGACCAGCAAGTAGAAACGTTGCTGGCCATGCTGGACGATTATGACATTGTGCAAAAAAAGCGCGATCTGCCGGAAAAGGTCTGGGACTATCTGAAGCAGGAAGGCTTTTTTGCCATGATTATTCCGAAGAGCTATGGTGGTCGTGGCTTTTCTGCCATCGCCAATTCCACCATTGTGTCACGCATTGCCAGCCGCAGCCTGACAGCGGCAGTGACGGTGATGGTACCTAACTCCTTGGGCCCTGGTGAACTCTTGATGCACTATGGTACGGATCAGCAGAAAGATTATTGGTTACCTCGCTTGGCCGATGGCCGCGATGTACCTTGCTTTGCCTTGACCGGCCCGGAAGCTGGCTCGGATGCGGGTGGTATTCCGGATACGGGGGTTGTTTGTCGCGGTGAGTTTGAAGGCAAAGAGGTCATTGGTATCCGCTTAAACTGGGATAAACGTTATATTACTTTGTCACCGGTAGCGACGGTGCTGGGCCTGGCCTTTAAAATGTTTGATCCTGAAGGGTTACTGGGCGAAAAGAAAGATATTGGCATTACCTGTGCCCTGATCCCAACCTCGCACCCTGGAGTGGAGATTGGTGATCGTCATTTCCCGATGGGCATGGCCTTTATGAATGGCACCACCTATGGCAAGGATGTCTTCATTCCGCTCGATTGGATCATTGGTGGGCCGGATTATGCCGGGCGTGGTTGGCGCATGCTGGTGGAATGTTTATCCGCTGGTCGCGGTATTTCGTTGCCTGCGCTGGCAACGGCTACCGGCCACTTGGCCAGCCGGATGACCGGGGCATACAGCTATGTGCGCCAACAATTTGGCTTGTCGATTGGCAAGTTCGAAGGGGTGCAGGAAGCTTTTGCCCGTATTGGCGGGCTGACCTATGGCCTGGAAGCCATGCGGGTGATGACTGCCGGTGCTATTGATTTAAAACTGAGCCCGGGCGTGGTCACTGCCATCGCGAAATACCATATGACAGAAATGTCCCGAACCATTTTAAACGATGCCTTTGATATTCATGCTGGCCGTGCCATTCAGTTGGGGCCAAAAAACTATCTGGCGCATGGCTACATGGGGGTGCCGATATCCATCACCGTGGAAGGCGCGAATATTTTAACCCGCAATCTGATGATATTTGGTCAGGGAGCAACCCGCTGTCACCCTTATGTGCTGGCAGAGCTGCAAGCGGCCGCAAACCCGGATGCTGAGGAAGGTTTAAAGCAATTCGATGGCCTGTTACTGCGCCATGTTGGTTTTGCGCTTGGCAATACCTTCAGCTGTTTGTGGCAGGGCCTAACCGCAGCCGCCTTTAATAAAAGCCCGATGTCGGGCGAAACGGCGCGCTATTACAAGCAACTCAGTCGCATGAGCCGTGCTTTGGCACTGACGGCAGACATTTCGATGCTGATGCTGGGCGGTGATTTAAAACGTAAAGAAATGCTGTCTGCACGCTTAGGGGATGTACTAAGCCAGTTGTATATGGCTTCAGCGGTGCTGAAATTCTACGAAGACAATGGCCGTCAGCAAGCCGATCTGCCTTTTGTGCATTACAACCTGCAGCGCTCTTTGGCAGAAATAGGCCGCGCTTTTGATGGTTTCTTTGCCAACTTCCCGTCCACTGTGGTGGCCGTGCTACTCAAGCGGCTTATTTTCCCATTTGGCATCGGTTATAAGATGCCGGCCGATGACATCTGCATGGATATTTGTGATGCGCTGTCTAAGCCTGGGGTGATCCGCGATCGCTTAACCCATCTGTGCTACATTGGCGAGGGTGAACAGGATCCAACCGGATTAATGGAGCAAGCGTTTATCGAAATGCATCAGGCTCAACCGCAGCTAAAAGCGATTTTGCTGGCGCAGCGTGATGGTAAAATCAGCCGCAAAGTACCGATGGAGCAAGCCATCAGCGAAGCAGAAGCGGCTGGTATTGTCACTGCCGAGCAGGCAGAGCAGCTGCATCATATGAATAAACTGCGCTTTGAAGCCATCAGTGTGGATAGCTTCAAACAAGGTGAGCTTTAATTGAATTGGGCTGGCTTAAGCCAGCCCAATTGTTACGCTCTGCGATACCCTAATAGCATCAGGCCTAAAACCAGAAGTAAAAAGCTTGATGATTCATTCACTGTTGCAACGATTGAAAAATCAGCACTACCATCGGATAAAAAATACCATTCAGCGTCAAGATAGCCCAAGTGAGGGCTATCGAAATCAACAAAGCCAAATATGTTGTTAATAATCCAAGCACCGTAGTAACCATTAGAGTTGCGCATTAGTATAGTGTCGCCAATAGCAGCAAACACTGCATCAGACGTATAGGAGTACAGGCTTGCGTCTGTAATATTGGATATATCTGATACACCATTAAGTACAACTAAATCAAAGGTAGCACCAAAATCATCTTGATAGTCAGTACCATAGAACCAGCCTGCAGAGTTAAACCAAGCAACAGACCAGTGCGTTGAGAATTGTTCGGAAGGGCCCCAGCTTACGTCCGTAGATTCAGGCGCAGCCTCAATAACACCGCTGATCAATGCAGCATGAGCGTGTGACGCTATATTGCAGAAAAAAAACATAAAGGCAAATGCGATACTTTTGTTCATTGAGTTTCCTTATTTACATATGTGGTTATTATATTTTTTTTGTTGCGTATAAGATGCGCGGATGATTAGCAAATATCGTGCCACGCTTGGTAAGTGAGTTGTACCAAGCTTTTTCTAAAACGGGAGAGTCGTTTGTACGAAGCGAGTGTAAAGAATGCTGACAAAGTACCAAGCCTTTCGAAAGTGACTTGGTACTTAAGTTAGAGAGATGCGAGTTGTTGCCTATTTACCTTTGGCGATAATCTCTTGCGCCATAATATCGGCTACCAGATGAGTGGACTTCTGCTCATTGTCGGCGCGCTCGAAAATCTGCAGCAAGGTATCGTAAATTTGGTTGACCTTGGCGGTGGCGTCATCGGCGTTGTAGCCTTCCGGCCGCATTTCCATGTACACATTGATGATGCCACCAGCGTTGATGACGTAATCCGGCGCATACAAAATACCACGTTCACGCAGCATGTCACCATGACGGGATTTTTGCAGTTGATTGTTCGCACAGCCTGCCACTACTTTGGCGTTCAGTTGTGGAATGGTGTCATCATTTAAGGTGGCCCCTAAAGCACAAGGGGCATAAATATCGACATCCTGGGCATAGATTTCATCCAAAGCGACGGCTGTCGCGCCGAACTGTTTCACCGCGCGCTCAATGGCTTGCTCGTTGATGTCGGTCACAAAAAGCTCTGCCCCTTCTTTGTGCAGATGTTCGCACAGGTAGAATCCCACACTGCCAAGCCCCTGTATGGCGACTTTCAGGCCTTGTAACGAGTCCACGCCAAACTGGTATTTAGCGGCAGCGCGAATGCCCTGATAGGTACCAATGGCAGTGAAAGGGCCTGGATTGCCGCTCTTGCCTTCCAGGCCGGCAACATAAGGGGTTTCTTTATTGACCATCATGATATCACCGGTGGTGATATTCACGTCTTCGGCGCTGTAGTAGCTGCCACCCAGACGGTGCAGATGCCGACCAAAAGCACGAAATAAAGCTTCAGATTTAATGGTTTTGGCATCACCGATGATCACCGACTTACCACCACCGATGGGCAAACCGGCCATGGCATTTTTATAAGTCATGCCCTTGGATAAACGCAGCACATCGCGGATGGCTTCTTCGTCACTGGCATAATTCCATAACCGGCAGCCACCGACTGCAGGACCTAAAGCTGTGCTGTGTACCGCGATAATGGCTTTTAAACCGGTTGCCTCATCACTGCAAAAGACAACTTGTTCGTGCTGATCAAACTCTGTGTGATTGAATACGGCCACTTTGACTCTCCGCTGGCATAAAAATGATGGATCTGTGCATGGTTATACATGGGGATATAACGGGTGCCAGACCGAATTTTGCGCTGCGCAATGTATCATTTCAGCCTCAGTTACGCCAGATCTTGTCAGCTTTTTAAGCAGGTAAGACCTGTGCTTGGTGTCATTGCGACATTGGCGACATTAGGCTTGATTGTCACACGCTGCTGACATAGAGTAAGTGCCGGTTTATTGAGGTAGATACGAGTAATGAGTGAACAACTGACTGAGCAGCAGCAAAGTGAATGGGTCCGAAACCAGTTTCAAAAAGCCAATGAGTACCTGGCATCCAAGGGCATCTTACCTGAGCAAGTGGTAGTGAAAGAATCGCGCTATTTGGTCCCCTTGGTGGCGGTGTGGCGGATAAAAAGCCAGGATCGTAAAGAGTATTGGGTATTGACCGGCGACCTGCCGACCGATCACATGGCGCTTAGCGGTGCTAAGGATGCCAAAGATGCTGTCCGTGCTTTTTCGATGCACTGGCAGCTAAAAGCACAGCAAATTCTGGATACACAGCCGGGCGATAAAACCCAGGTAGACTTTGCCAACCTGTTGATAAACAGGGCGCATGGTTTGTACGACTTGTTCGACAATGAAGCGATTTGGCAGGCTCAACAGTCGACTTAAGTGTAAAGTCACCCTTACAAAGCCGCCAATGAATGGCGGCTTTTTTCTTTAAGCTTACTCAACAAAATACCAGTAGCCTTGATTAATCAGTTGGGTGATAAAAGCAAGGCGCTCTGGAGTTTGCGCGAAGTGGCTGCATTGCTGCTCATTTAACACCGTTTGATCGGTCAGTAAACGGGCACTATCAATCTCGGTGGCTGGCAATGGAAAACAATCACCATTGATAAACAGCTGTATGTCTTCCTCTGCATTGGGCTGTTGGTAACAACAGCGCAAGCCACCCAGGCGCCCCAGTACCGAGCCTTCTTCCAGATACTCGGCAATTTCTTCAGCCTGATAATGCGGATCCGGCTCTTGCAAGTCCAACTCACGTTTGGCCTGCGTGATGTAACTGCCAAACCAGCGACTCAAGAGATCATCGTCTGCCAGCAGTTGCTGCATCAATTGCCGCACCTGGCCTAAGTCGCGGCTATTGATTTCGCCAGGTGATACGCTGCGCAGCCGGCCGGGATCGCTGAAGCGGGTACCGTCAATCTGAAAGTCGAGCAGGTAATCAGCCAGGCCGCCGATTAAATCTTTCTGCGCCGGAGCCCGAAAGCCTACCGAGTAATTCAGACTAGGATCCAGCGAAACACCATCATGCGGGCAACCCGGTGGAATATACAGGATATCGCCAGGCTCCATGATTTCATCAATGCATGCCTGGAATTCTGAGACTTGCAACAAACGTGGGTGAGGACAGAATTGCTCAAGGCTGGCATCGGGCATACCAACACGCCAACGCCGTTTGCCCATGCCCTGAATGATGAATACATCGTACTGATCCAGATGGGGGCCAACACCCCCACCCGGCGCAGAGTAGCTGACCATCAAATCGTCAATCCGCCAGTTCGGGATAAAGCGAAAAGGCTCCAGCAGTTTGGCAGCATCTGGCTGCCAATAGTCGACAGCCTGAACCAACAGGGTCCAGTCTTGTTCACCGTACTTTTCAAAGCTGTCAAAGGGGCCTTCATCCAGTTGCCAGTTACCAGCTTGTTTTTGGATTAAGCGGGCATCGACCTGCTCATCCAGTGCCAGTCCGGCCAGTTCATCGGCGGACATGGGATCCTGAAAGTTAGCAAAGCCGCCTTTGATCAGCAGCGGCTTCTGTTGCCAGTAATCTGCCAGAAACTGCTCGACGGTTAGCTTGCCGAGGTTCAAGGTGTACATAGTCTGCTCCAAAGCCATTAAGGCAGGCGATCCACCAGTGCGATGGCAGCGCCGATGTAACCGGCCGGGGTAAACTGCATCATCATGGCTTTGCCTTCAGCCGGCATATCCAGCTTCTCAATAAACGCATGCAAGTCGGCTGGGGTAATGCGCTTACCACGGGTTAGCTCTTTTAGTTTCTCGTACGGCTTTTCAATACCATACTTGCGCATCACTGTTTGCACTGGCTCGGCCAAAAGCTCCCAGTTTGCATCCAACTCTGCTAGCAGACTGGCTTCGTTGACTTCCAGCTTACTGATGCCTTTTAGGCTGGCCTGGTAAGCTATCAGACTGTAGCCAATACCAACCCCCAGATTACGCAATACGGTTGAGTCAGTCAGATCGCGTTGCCAGCGGGATACCGGTAGTTTGGCTGCCAGATGATCAAAAATGGCATTGGCCAAACCAAGGTTGCCTTCGGAGTTTTCAAAGTCAATCGGGTTAACTTTGTGTGGCATGGTGGATGAACCAATTTCACCTGCAACCGTCTTTTGTTTGAAGTGACCCAGTGCAATGTAACCCCAGACATCCCGATCAAAGTCGATCAGAATGGTATTAAAGCGGGCAATGGCGTCAAACAGCTCGGCGATGTAATCGTGTGGCTCAATTTGGGTGGTGTAGGGATTCCAGCTCAGCCCCAGGCTGGTGACAAACTGCTCTGAAATCTGGTGCCAATCCAACTCTGGATACGCCGATAAGTGCGCATTGTAGTTACCGACAGCACCGTTAAATTTACCCAGCAGGCTAATGCTGGCAATCTGATCACGTTGCCGCTTCAGCCGCATATAGACGTTGGCCATTTCCTTGCCCATAGTGGTGGGTGAGGCTGGTTGACCATGAGTACGTGCCATCATCGGCACCGTTTTGTAATCAACCGCCAATTGGCGAATGGCATTGAGCAGCTGATCGCAGTAAGGCAGGATCACCTGCTCGCGCGCATCTTTTAGCATCAATCCGTGCGATAAATTGTTAATGTCTTCCGAGGTGCAGGCAAAGTGTATGAACTCGGTGACTGCATTTAACTCCGCATTGGCAGTGACTTTTTCTTTGAGCAGGTATTCCACCGCTTTAACATCATGGTTGGTGGTACGCTCAATTTCTTTTACCCGCTCAGCATCGGCCAAGCTGAAGTCTGTCACAATCGCATCCAGTAACGCATTGGCCTCAGAACTCAGCTTAGGTACTTCGCCGATACCATCTATGCTGGCCATCTGCTGCAACCAGCGCACTTCCACGGTCACGCGGTATTTGATCAGGCCAAACTCGCTGAAAAAATCGCGCAGCTCAGTGGTTTTACTGCCGTAGCGGCCATCCACTGGTGATAAGGCGGTCAGTGCGTTCAGTTCCATGGTGCTTCCTCGTAAACAGTCAATAAAAAAGGGTTAGTCTTGCAGCGCCAGACGCGCCTGGTGAACCAATTGTTTGCGTTTAAACAGCAAATGCCAGCGGCTGCCACCTGCTTGACGCCAGAGTACCGCGGCGCGCACGGCTGCCAGTAATAAAGCGCGTACTTTGTGCTGTACCTGGGTTTGTTTTAACAGTTCGGGCTGGCCTGCTACCTGAATGCGGGTGCCAAGCGTGCTGATGCACTCAATGTAAATGTCAGCCATGTTCGACAATAAGGTGTCGTCGGTAATGCTAAAATGCTCCAACTGACGGGCCAATTGTTGCAACCGTTTCCCAAGCGCAGCCATGTTGGAACTACTTTTGGCTAAACGTCGCTCCAATGCCAGCACGGCAACCACATAACGGGTGACTTCGACATCTTTGTGTGGGTTATCGCCCAGCTGCTGCAACAATACCTGATAACCGCTGCGTAAATGGCGCAGCTCACCGCCATAGATGTCCATCGGGGTATCCGCATCCAGGATAGCGACGCTGCCTAACATCAGTTCCAATTCATCCTGATCGACGTCTTTGGTTTTGGCAACCGCTTTGACCAGACTGAGCGCCTGGCACAACGCTGCCAGCGCCATCACTTGGGTAGAAACATTTGCTTGCATAGCTTAATTCAATGCCTTATCAATAATGCCGCCACCAAGGCAGACGTCTTCAAGATAAAAAACTGCCGATTGGCCTGGGGTGACTGCTTTTTGCGGCTGATCGAAGTCCACCTGCAGCTCACCGCCCGGAAGCGGGGTGACTGTGCAGGGGATGTCGTGTTGACGATAACGGGTTTTAACGCTGCAACGCATAGGCTGCGCTGGGCCCTTCCGGTCAACCCAGTGCAGCTGGCTGGCGATAAGGCCCTGCGCAAACAGGCTTGGATGATCCGCGCCTTGCACCACCAACAGGCGGTTATTGATTACATCTTTGCCGGCAACGTACCAGGGATCGTCACCACTGTTTTTTAAGCCGCCAATACCCAGACCTTTGCGCTGGCCTAAGGTGTGGTACATCAGGCCTTCGTGCTGGCCGATAATCTCGCCTTCGGAGGTCACAATATCACCAGGCTGTGCTGGCAGGTACTTTTGCAGAAAGTCTTTGAATTTGCGTTCGCCGATAAAGCAAATGCCGGTGCTGTCTTTTTTATCGTGGGTGATAAAGCCTTGCTGTTCAGCGATGGCCCGCACTTCATGCTTTTCCAACTCGCCCACTGGAAACAGGGTTTGCGCCACATGCTGTTCGGCAAGCGTGTATAAAAAATAACTTTGATCTTTGTTTTGATCCAAACCACGCAGCAGTTGCCAGTGCCCGTTAGTTTCGCGTCGGCGCACATAATGGCCGGTTGCGATGTAATCGGCCTGCAGTGCTTCGGCGGCAAACTCAAGGAAGGCTTTAAACTTAATTTCTTTGTTGCACATAATATCCGGATTTGGGGTGCGGCCAGCTTTGTATTCAGCCAGAAAGTACTCGAACACCTGATCCCAGTACTCGGCAGCAAAATTGACTTTATGCAGTTTAATACCAAGCCGGTCACACACCTGCTGCGCATCCGCCATGTCTTCGGCGGCAGCACAGTACTCATCGTTGTCGTCTTCTTCCCAGTTCTTCATAAACAGGCCTTCGACCTGATAGCCTTGCTGCAACAACAGATAAGCAGAAACCGATGAGTCCACTCCGCCGGACATACCGACAATGACTTTTTTTGGCGTGGAAGCTGACTTTGGCGTGGAAGCTGACATGAGGCCCTTACAACTCGGAAAAAATTGGGCCGGATTATAGCATTATTTTTTGCCCTTCACACCCGAAAACCGCCGTTTGGCAGGAGCAGCATTGGTTGGTGTGATGGCGGTATTGAGGAAATCACCAGGGATGTCCAACAGGGTGAACTCACCCGGGGCGAGTTGATGTAACTGCCATGGGCCAATGGCAACCCGAATCAGGCGTAGCGTTGGAAAACCAACGGCTGCGGTCATTCGGCGAACCTGACGATTGCGCCCTTCGCGGATGGTGAGTTCCAGCCAACTGGTAGGAATGTGTTGCCGCTGGCGGATCGGTGGTTGACGAGGCCATACCTCGGGTGCTGCTAACCGGCGGGCCTGCGCCGGGCGGGTTGGGCCATCGTTCAGGCATACCCCTAGCTGCAATTGTTGCAATGCCTCAGTGGTGATATCGCCTTCGACCTGGACCCAATAAGTTTTAGCCATTTTGTGTTTGGGGTCGGCTATTCGTTGTTGCAGCCGTCCATCATTTGTTAATAACAACAAACCTTCGCTGTCGTAATCCAGCCGACCGGCGGCATAGACATCTGGGACAGGAATATAAGCCGCCAGGGTTTGGCGCTGTTTGGGGCTTTGATCGGTGAATTGGCAAAGCACCTGAAAGGGCTTATTGAAGGCAATCAGTTGCGGCGTTGCGACTTTGGTCGGATTGTGATTTTTTCGGTTCACTGTAGGGTTCTGTGTACAAAAACAGCTTGTTCTTAATGCTCAGACTAGCATAAAAAGCCCCTGAGTTCAGGTTTGAAACATCGAGCTGGTTTTTTGCCGTTGACTAGGCGTAGCTATGCTGAGCTGCTATAATCCCGGCGTTTTTCTGGCTATCCGGCTGCAGCTGGTACGGTTATGGCTGCAAAGGTCGTGTTCGTGCAGCCAGCATCAGATCCAGCCGGATGGGTAGCAAGCTGTTGTGTTGTGAGTGCATGCAGTTCGAAGGGCTCGCTGTTTTAAACAGCACCGGGCCTGGGGGAGGGAACTGCTATGCCGGGCCCTCCTCGTGAGGAAGTCATTTCAATAGGAATCATTATGTCGACTGAAAATTCAAAGATTATTTACACTGAAACCGATGAAGCGCCAGCCTTGGCGACTTACTCTTTGCTGCCGATCATTCAGGCTTTTACCCAAGCAGCAGGGGTTTCCGTGGAAACGCGTGATATTTCCTTATCGGGCCGCATTATTGCCAGCTTTCCGGAGTTCCTAAAGGATAACCAGCGTCAGTCCGATGCACTGGCGGAGTTGGGTGAGCTGGCTAAAACGCCTGCAGCCAATATCATCAAGCTGCCAAACATCAGTGCTTCCATCCCGCAATTAAAAGCTGCTATTAAAGAATTACAGCAGCAAGGTTACGCGCTGCCTGATTACCCGGCCGAGCCAAAGTCGGAGCAGGAAAAAGACATTAAAGCCCGTTACGATAAAATCAAAGGCAGTGCCGTGAACCCGGTACTGCGCGAAGGCAACTCCGATCGTCGTGCGCCGGCTTCGGTAAAAAACTATGCGAAAAAGCACCCGCATAAGATGGGTGTCTGGAGCAAGGATTCCAAGTCGCATGTAGCCCATATGCAGGATGGTGATTTCTTTGGTTCTGAGCAATCGACCACCTTTGACGCTGCGGATGATCTGAAGATTGTACTCAATAGCCATGGTGAGCAGCAGGTGCTGAAAGCCAGTGTACCGGTGCAAGCGGGTGAGGTTGTCGATGCTGCCGTGATGAGTAAAACCGCGCTTTGCGCTTTCTTTGAACAAGAAACGGCCGCTGCGAAAGCCGAGGATGTGCTGCTGTCATTGCATTTGAAAGCCACCATGATGAAGGTATCTGATCCTATTATGTTTGGCCACGCTGTGAAGGTGTATTTTAAAGCGGTTTTTGCCAAGCACGCCGATACCTTTAAGCAGCTGGACGTAGACCCATCCAATGGCTTTGGTGATGTGGTAGCAAAAATTGCACAGCTGGATGATGCCAAGCGGGCGGAGATTGAAGCTGATATCCAGGCGGTGTACCAGCAGCAACCAGCCCTGGCGATGGTGAACTCGGATAAAGGCATTACCAACCTGCATGTGCCAAGCGATATCATTATCGATGCATCCATGCCCGCTATGATCCGTGAGTCAGGCCAGATGTGGGGACCGGATGGCAAGTTGAAAGATACCAAGGCGATGATCCCGGATCGCTGCTATGCGGGTGTCTACCAGGAAACCATCGCCTTTTGCAAAGAGCATGGTGCTTTTGATCCTGCCACCATGGGCACAGTGCCCAACGTTGGCCTGATGGCACAAAAAGCAGAAGAATATGGCTCGCACGACAAAACCTTTGAAATTCCTGCTGATGGCACGGTGCAGGTGCTGAATAAAGCCGGCGAAGTGGTGTTTGAGCACGTGGTAGAGCAGGGGGATATCTGGCGGATGTGTCAGGTGAAAGATGCGCCGATCCGCGATTGGGTGAAATTGGCAGTCAATCGCGCCCGTCTGAGCAACACGCCTGCGGTATTTTGGCTGGACAGCGAGCGTGCGCATGACAGCGAGTTGATTGCTAAAGTAGAGACCTACCTGCAAGAGCAGGATACCGATGGTTTGGAACTACATATTATGGCGCCGGTCGATGCCACCCGCTTTACGCTGCAACGGGTAAAAGCAGGCCAGGATACCATTTCTGTTACTGGCAATGTGCTGCGTGATTACCTGACCGATTTGTTCCCTATTCTGGAGCTGGGTACCAGCGCCAAGATGTTGTCGATTGTGCCTCTGATGAATGGTGGCGGTTTATTTGAAACTGGTGCTGGTGGCTCTGCGCCTAAGCATGTGCAGCAACTGGAAGCGGAAAACCACTTGCGTTGGGACTCACTGGGTGAGTTCCTGGCATTGGCGGCTTCACTGGAGCATTTAAGCCAGGTAACAGGCAATGCCCGTGCCCAGGTACTGGCCGATACGTTGGATCAGGCAACCGCTAAGTTCCTTGATACCAATAAATCGCCATCGCGCAAAGTGAAAGAGCTGGATAACCGTGGCAGTCATTTCTACCTGGCCTTGTACTGGGCTGAAGCCTTGGCGGCACAGAGCAAAGACAGCGAATTGCAGCAACGCTTTAGTACCCTGGCTGAGCAATTGACGGCCAATGAAGCGCAGATCGTGCGGGAGCTCAATGAAGCGCAGGGAGTTGCAGTTGATCTGGGTGGTTATTATCGTCCATCAGCTGAACTTGCCAGCAAGGTGATGCGCCCCAGCACTACTTTTAATCAGGCTTTGAGCAGCCTGTAAATGGCATGGATGTTATTGCCATCATCATCTGGTGATGGCTTAGTACTGATGGCATAAAATTTATAAAAAAACACCAGGCACTGCATGCAGTGCCTGTTTGTTTGACGGTCAAACTCAGAGCTGAACGGGGCTTTGTTGCCGATCAGACGTCTGATTTTTCCTCACCTGGCAGGACAATGTTGACTGCATGCAGCCCTTTCGGGCCTTCTGCCAAATCAAACTGGACATCCTGCCCGGCTTTCAGGGTACGGTAACCATCCATTGAAATGGTGGAGTAGTGTGCGAAAATGTCTTCATCTCTGCCATCTTCCCGGATAAATCCAAAGCCTTTGGCATTGTTGAACCATTTTACTTTACCGGTAGCCATACTACTTACATCCTTCTTTAAGTGAGCTAAATTCTCTGTGCAGGTATAATAATTTCAGGGCAAATGCGTTACCCTACCACTTACTGTAGATAATTTGCTCAGACAGTCAAGTTTTTTGCAATTAAATCTCTGGTTTTTTACGATTAATTAATCTGGTCTGTTTTTCAATCAACAAGGCGTAGTGAACAAGTATGAGTTGGTTTAAAGAGTTAGCAAGTCAGCAGGAAGGGTTGGAAGAGCTGACCCGGCAGAAGGTGGAGCCACCATCCATGTATCGGGTGCTGCTGCACAATGATGATTATACGCCGATGGACTTTGTGATTGATGTGCTGATCCGTTTCTTTAATATGCAGTATGAACAAGCAAGTGAAGTGATGTTGCAGGTTCATCATAAAGGCAGTGCCACTTGCGGGGTCTTTACCGCCGAAATTGCTGAAACCAAAGTGCTGCAGGTAACAGAATATGCAAAATCCCATGAACATCCATTGCTTTGTTCGATGGAACGAGCTTAACTTAAGGTATCAGCACCAGCACTAAACTAAGATGCAGTCAGGAGTCCATCTATGTTGAATAAAGATCTCGAGTTGACACTGAATCTGGCGTTCCGCTTTGCCAGAGAGCGTCGTCATGAGTACATGACGGTTGAGCACTTGCTGCTCGCCCTGTTGGATAATCCGGCCGCTGGTGATGCACTGAAATCCTGTGGTGCCAATATAGAAAAGCTGCGTTTGGAGCTGGCGACCTTTATTGATTCAACCACTCCCTTATTGCCTGATGGCGATGCAGAGCGGGATACTCAGCCAACCCTGGGTTTCCAACGTGTGCTGCAGCGCGCGGTTTTTCATGTTCAGTCCTCCGGGAAAACCGAAGTAACGGGTGCCAATGTGCTGGTCGCTATTTTCAGTGAACAAGAGTCACAAGCGGTTTATCTGCTGAAAAAAGTCGATATCAGCCGGCTGGATGTGGTCAATTACATTTCACACGGCGTCATTAAAACCGAAAAACTGGAGCAACATGATGAACGGGCGCAGGATGATCTGTCCGAAGCTCCCGCGGAAGAAGCTCGCTCACTGGATAACTTCACGGCGAACTTAAATGCATTGGCCAAACAAGGGCAGATTGATCCCTTAATTGGCCGTGATGCAGAGCTGGAGCGGGCGATCCAGGTGTTGTGTCGCCGTAAGAAGAACAATCCTCTTTTGGTTGGTGAGGCTGGTGTCGGTAAAACGGCGATTGCCGAGGGCTTGGCGTTTCGCATTGTCAACCAGCAGGTGCCTGCTGTGATTGAAAATGCCACTATTTATTCGCTGGATATGGGCGCTTTGCTGGCTGGTACCAAATACCGCGGTGATTTTGAAAAACGCTTAAAGTCCTTGCTAAAGGAGTTGGAAAAAGAAGAAGGCGCGATCCTGTTTATTGATGAAATCCATACCGTGATTGGTGCCGGTGCGGCTTCTGGTGGGGTAATGGATGCTTCGAACCTGATCAAACCATTGCTATCGAGCGGTCGGCTGCGTTGCATTGGCTCTACTACTTATCAAGAGTTTAAGAACATTTTTGAAAAAGATACGGCGTTGGTGCGTCGCTTTCAGAAAATCGATGTTACAGAGCCAAGCGTGGAAGATACCACCCGTATTCTGCAAGGCTTGAAAGAACGCTATGAAAAACATCACAGCGTACGCTATACCCAAAAAGCATTGCGGGCGGCGGCGGAGCTTTCAGCGAAGTACATCAATGAACGGCACTTGCCGGATAAAGCCATTGATGTCATCGATGAAGCCGGCGCCAGTCAGCGCTTGTTGCCTGAGTCGCGGCGGAAAAAAGTGATCAATGTGCCGGAAATTGAGCACGTGATTGCCAAGATGGCGCGTATCCCTGAAAAATCGGTATCGGCTTCTGATCGCGATGTGCTTAGCAATCTGGATCGTAACCTCAAGCTGGTGGTGTTTGGTCAGGATGGCGCCATCGATGCGCTGACGGCAGCCATTCGTTTGTCGCGCTCCGGTCTTGGTAGCGAAGAAAAACCCATTGGTAGTTTCCTGTTTGCCGGTCCGACCGGGGTAGGTAAAACCGAAGTGACCAAACAGCTGGCCAGAGTGATGGGGGTAGAGCTGCTGCGCTTTGATATGTCCGAATACGTGGAGCGTCATGCCATCAGCCGCTTAATAGGTGCTCCTCCGGGTTATGTTGGTTTTGAGCAAGGTGGCTTATTAACCGATGCGGTTTCGAAACACCCTTATGCCGTGGTGTTATTGGATGAAATTGAAAAGGCCCACAGCGATATCTACAACATTTTGCTGCAGGTGATGGACCATGGCACTCTGACTGATAACAATGGCCGTAAAATTGATTTTCGTAACATTGTGCTGGTGATGACCACCAATGCCGGGGTGCAGGAAACGGTGCGTAAATCCATTGGCTTTCAGCAGCAGGATCACAGCCACGATGCAATGGCGGAAATTAACCGAACCTTCACGCCAGAGTTTCGTAACCGGCTGGACAGCATTATCTGGTTCGAGCATTTAAGCAGCACGATTATTTTGCAGGTGGTTGATAAGTTTATCTGTGAACTGCAGGCTCAGCTTGATAAAAAACAGGTATCGCTGGAGCTTTCTGCTGAAGCCAGGGCCTGGTTGGCTGAAAAAGGCTACGATCGTGCCATGGGAGCCAGGCCGATGGCACGTTTAATTCAGGAGCAGCTGAAAAAGCCGTTGGCCAACGAAATTCTGTTTGGGCGCTTGCTGCAGGGGGGGGATGTGCGTGTTGAGCTACTGGATGATAAACTCAGCTTTGTGTTTCAGGAAGAACCAGAGCCTGCTTAAGACGCCTAGCAACGCAAAAAACCCGCTTCGGCGGGTTTTTTATGGCCTGATACAGGCAGAAAAAGTTGGTTTAACGCTGGCGGAACACGATACGACCTTTGCTTAAATCGTATGGGGTCAGTTCAACAGTGACTTTGTCGCCAGTCAGGATCCGAATGTAGTGCTTACGCATTTTGCCGGAAATATGGGCAATAACCACGTGGCCGTTTTCCAGCTCCACTTTAAACATGGTGTTTGGCAAGGTATCTAAAATGGTGCCTTGCATTTCAATTACATCTTCTTTCGCCATTCAGCGTACTCGCCTCTGATAGTGTGAAAATTAAAACAGCGCAGATTGTGCCGAAATCCGCCAGCCTTGTAAAGCGAGACTGGCTTTTTTAACCAATTGACTGCCATTTTTCTGCATAAAAGCGTTGTTGTGGCAAAAAATCTGCTTTGTAAGCCATTTTAGCACAGTCCGCAACATAATAGCCCAGATGCAGAGAGTCTTTCTGCAGTTGCTGTGCCTGCTCAATCAGCAGCAAGATGGCAAGTATGCCAGGAGAGAAACGCTGATAGTCTGGGTGATAGAAGGTATAGACTGCCGATAGCGTCTTGTCCAACACATCCACCACCGTCACTGCAATCAAGGTTTGCTGCTGATACACTTCCAGCACGGCAACGTTGAGCCAATCGCAGTGCAGCAGTGAGTCCAGTTGCTGTTTATTTGGTGGATACATAGCACCATCCGAATGGCGGGCTTCGATATAGCGCTGATAAAGCGGATAATAGTTGTCGCCTGAGGGGCTGCCAAATCGCAGCCAAAATTGCTGCTGTTTGGCTCTTTGCACAATCCGTCGTTGCCGCCGGTTTGGCTGAAATGCTTTTACATCCAACCGCACCGATTGGCATGCCTGGCAAGCCGGACAGTGTGGCCGGTACACATCATTGCCGGAGCGACGAAAATTGTGTTGCAGCAATTGTTGATAAAGACTGGCATCAATAGGAGTTGCTGGCAGTAAAAAGATAACCTGCTCTTGTTGATCAGGCAGGTAACTGCATGGTGCCGGGGCTGTCAAGCCAAAGGACAGCTCAGTCATCGTTCACCTGCAAGGGCTGGCCGTACCAGCACGCTGCTGGTATAGGCTGAGCGGCCAGCTGTTGCAGCAACTGCATATAATCGGCTCTGGCCATGGCGTGCACGCCCAATTGATTCAGATAGTCGTTGGGTAACTGGCAATCGATCCAGCCAGCGCCATACCATTGAAGTTGTTGTTGCAAAGCAATTAAGGCCAGCCGGGCCGTGCCAGGCTGGCGATTGAACATCGACTCGCCGCAAAATAGCTGACCTATACAAAGTCCATAAAGGCCACCCACCAGTTGCTCCTGATGCCAGACTTCGATGCTGTGCGCATGACCCTGCAGATGCAACTGGTAATAAGCATGCTGCATTTGTGGCAAAATCCAGGTATCGGTTTGTTTGTTTCTTGGGGCTGCACAGCCGGCAACGACCTGACGAAAGGCCTTATTTACACTGAACTGATAGCCCATGCGCCGATGTTGCTTGCGCAAGGAGCGGTTGAACTGCAGTTGACCAGGCTTAAACAAAGCCCGTACCGAAGGGCTCCACCACAAAATGGGATCGCCCTGGCAAAACCAGGGGAAAATGCCTTGTTGGTAAGCTGCCAGTAAACGGGCAGGAGAAAGATCCCCACCCATTGCCAGCAATCCATCGGGCTGTTGCAGGGCTTGGTGTAGCGGTGGAAATCGGAGCTCCTGGCCAAGCTCCGGTAAATAGATGGGCACAATGACCTAACTGTTCAGCGCATCCAGGTAGCGTTCTGCATCCAACGCCGCCATGCAGCCACTGCCAGCAGAGGTAATGGCCTGACGATAGATATGATCCATCACGTCGCCAGCGGCAAACACGCCTTCAATGCTGGTTTGGGTGGCATTGCCCTCAGTACCTGATTGTACTTTCAGGTACCCATTGTGCATCTCCAGCTGGCCTGCAAAAATATCGGTATTGGGCTTGTGGCCAATGGCAATAAAGACACCCTGCACATCCAACTGCTTGGGTGCTTCACCAATGCTGGATTTTAACCTGACACCCGTGACACCCATGTCATCGCCCAAGACTTCATCAAGCTCACGGTGCAGGTGCAAAATAATGTTGCCAGACTCGACTTTTTTCATCAGTCGATCGATGAGGATTTTCTCTGAGCGGAAGCTATCACGGCGGTGTACCAGGTGCACCTCTGCAGCGATGTTTGATAAGTACAGCGCTTCTTCCACTGCAGTGTTACCGCCGCCTACGACGACCACTTTTTGATTGCGGTAAAAAAAGCCATCACAGGTGGCACAGGCTGAAACACCGCGGCCACTGTATGCCTGCTCAGAGTCTAACCCTAAATACTTGGCGGAAGCACCGGTGCAGATGATCAGTGCATCGCAAGTGTAAGTGCCATTATCACCCTGCAAGGTAAAAGGGCGCTGTTTCAGGTTTACGGTGTGGATGTGATCAAACACAATTTGAGTATCAAAGGTTTCTGCATGTTCTTTCATCCGGTCCATCAAAGCCGGACCGGTCAAGCCATGAGGATCACCTGGCCAGTTTTCGACCTCCGTGGTAGTGGTTAGCTGACCACCTTGTTGCATGCCAGTAATAAGGACCGGCTTTAAGTTAGCACGAGCGGCGTAAACAGCGGCGGTATAGCCGGCAGGCCCAGAACCCAGGATAAGCAATTGACTGTGTTTGATCTCTGACATCAGAGTACTCCGTAGTTGATGTTCTTTGCATATGGGGCCGATTCTACGGAAAGGCAAGCCCGAACGAAAGTGTTCCTGTGCAAATTGCTGTCGGCTTGCTGTAAAGCAAACTGGATAGCAACAACCGCAGAGGATCCTTTGACGGCATGCCTGATACGATTTAAAGTGAAACTCAGGTGTTTTAAATGGACTTGAGCTTTGAACAGAGCCTTTACCACTTTGCTTACGCTTTTGACGCTGTTGTTGCCGCTTGCAGCTCAGGCCACGATTAATCGTATTGGCATTGATGATGGCTTACCCAATACCACCATTTTTGCTTTGCAGCAGGATGAACTGGGGTTTATTTGGCTTGGCACCACGGACTCTGGTCTGTTGCGGTTTGATGGTTATCAATTTATCCAGGTACCGTTGTTAACGGAACAAGAGGCAAGGGAGGAACCGTTCACTGATGTCGGTGTGTTGCTGCTTGATAGTCAGCAACAACTCTGGGCTGGCACTTGGGGGCAAGGCGTTAGCCGGTTGGATCGTTCTCGCAGTAACTTAAGCCGCTTTCTGACGGATGGCTATCAAGTGCAATCTTTGTTGGAGGCTGAAGATGGTGCGATTTGGGTAGGGACCACTGCCGGGTTATTTCGTATTGCTGTCGATGGTTCGATTTCACAGATTGGCCAGACGGATAGTGAGCAGCCCTTATTGCACCAGCGGGTTTGGAGCCTGGCGAAAGGAGATCAGGGGGATATTTGGGTAGGGACCAGTCAGGGCGTGCATCGTTGGCATGCAAGTACGGGCTTGCAACCTGGCCGGCCATTATTTGCTGAAGCGAGTAACAGCAGCCGTCGAAACGAAGCAAGGTCTTTGTATTTTGCCAGACAACAACTCTGGGTTGGATCCCGCTCTGGCTTATTAGCCTTTGAACCAGAAAGTTGGCAGCAACAGCTTTATCCCGTGCCCGGGGAAGGTGACTATGACTTTCCACCCATTCTCAATACCATTTATCCAATCTCATCCGAGCTGATAGTGATAGGCAGCTATGAAGGCTTGTTTCAATTCAACCTGAACAGCAACAGCTACCAATTATTTCGTCAGCAAAGTGCTTTATTGCCCAGTTTAAATGTACGTTCGGTGTTGCTGGATCAAACCGGTGTGCTTTGGTTAGGTACCCGGGACGGCGGTTTGTACCATACCCGATTTGCCCGCAGTGCTTTTCACGACATATCGCTATCGCATTTGCCTGAATGGGAACGTCGTGATGAGCTTTCTGTTCAGAGCCTGGACGCCAGTCAGCCGGGGATTCTATGGTTTGGTACCTCAGAACGATTGTATCGGATGCAATTGGCCAGTGGGCAGGTTACCAGCTACGAAACCACCGCCAGAGTAAACCGGATTGTTAGCTCAGACCATGGCGATACTTACATCGCAACCGAGGCTGGCTTGTTTCGGTATTTGCCGGAGCAGGATCAAATCGTGCCATACCGGGAACCTTTTAGCGGCTTTGCCAGCAGCCCTATTATCCGTGATATGGTGATCTTGCCTGATAGTAGCTTTTGGTTTGGGCTTTGGGGGCAGGGGGTGCTGTACTACCATCAGAACAGCGGGATCAAACGCCATTTTGCACAAGACTTTCAGCGTCGCCGAGCCAATGAGGTCGTTCAGGCGCTCTACGCCATGCCGAATGGGCAGGTTTGGGCGGGTACACGCTACAACGGTTTGTATTTGCTGGATGCCGAGCAAGGGGTTGTACAACAACTGCATGTCGCCAACAATCCGTGGCTGCCTTCCAATACCATTCAGTGCATAAGCCGGGATGCAAAGGGGGTGTTCATTGCCTGTACCAACCGGGGAACTTTTTTTTGGCAGCCTGAAAATGATCATTATAAAGTGCTCTATGCCAGTGATGGCCTTGCCAGTGATCACATGCTGGGGGCTTTGCACCGAGATGGGCGTACCTGGCTGTTAAGCGCTCAGGGCTTAAGTTTGATAGCACCAGAGTTTGAAAATATTGTCACCTTTACCCGCAAAGATGGCCTTTCTGCTACCGAGCTTAATGCCGGCGCCATTTCGGCCGCTGCAGATGGTCATTTGTACTTGGGTACTTTACGAGGGCTGAGTAAAGCGGAGCCAGGACAACTCTGGGTAAATCAGCAACTACCAACACCTATGGTCACTGCCTATCGAATTAATCATGGCGAGTTAATACCTGTATTCACCGAGCCGGCGCAGACGGTGTTGCAACTTCAACCAGGGCAAAATAGCCTGGAGTTACACTTTTCTGCGATGGACTTTCATGATGTTAGCCGCAATCAGTATCGTTATCGCCTACATGGCTTTGATGAGGACTGGATTTATGCAGCTGAGCGCTCTACCGCCTTTTACTCTAATTTGCCGCCCGGACGTTATCAGTTTGCCCTGATGGCAAGCAATAATCATGGCATGATTTCTGAGCAGGTGATTGCCTTGCAACTGGAGATTTTGCCGCATTGGTGGCAGAAACGAGGGTATCAGCTAGTACTGATCGTTCTGTTATTGCTGTTTGGCCTGCTCGCTCACTGGTACCGGTTGCAGCATATCCGGCAGGTAAATCGTTTGCTGCAGCAATCAATCGCAGAGAAGGGCGAGGCGCAGCAACTGCTCGAAAGCAAGGTCAATGAACGGACCAAAGCATTGGAGCAAAGCTCCATGGCTTTATCGTTACGAACCCGCCAGTTGGAAAAGAGCATGCAACAGTTGTCGCAAAGCAATCAGCAGTTAAAGCAGCTAAACCAAATAAAGGATGAGTTTATCTCTACAGTCAGCCATGAATTGCGCACACCTTTAACCTCGATTCGTGGCGCTTTATCGCTGATAGAAAATAACATCGTAACCCCAGAGCAACCGAGTTATGGGGAGTTGGTTGGCTCCGCACTTCGTAATAGTGAACGTTTGTCTGAATTGATTAATGATTTGCTGGACGTGCAAAAGTTTGCTGCCGGCAAGATGAGCCTGAAAACAGAAAACATTCTGTTATCCGCGCTAATCCAGGATGCCATCGCAGGTATTGCAGAGTATGCCCGGCGCTTTGATGTCCGTATCAGCAGTCATCAGCTTGAGGGGGCAAGTCAGGTGTTGGGGGATTCCATGCGATTGCGTCAGGTACTGGACAATTTGCTATCCAATGCGATTAAATTTTCACCGCCTGGAAGTGAGGTTCGTGTTTGTCTGGAGCGAAAAGCTGCCTGGCTTCAAGTGACTGTTGCCGATCAAGGTTGTGGTATTTCAGAGGGTTTTAAAGCAAGGGTGTTTGAAAAATTTGCGCAGGCTGATGCGTCAGACAGTAAGCAGGTGCAGGGTTCTGGGTTAGGGCTAGTGATTTGCAAAAGCATTGTAGAAGCCCATGGTGGTGAGATTGGTTTTGAACCCAACGACCCAGAGGGAACCCGTTTTTGGTTTCGATTGCCTTTTGTACCCGACCCGAACAAAAATTAACAAAATAAAATGTAAACAGGGACAATATAGCTTTTTTATCATAAATTTGTAGCTTGATTGCTGTTTTATCCCGCTCCGCAGCAGAGTAAGGTGTTTCTGAGGGATAAATGCACAAGGAGGTTTGTCGCAATCAATCTGGAACAAATAAAAAATGAAAAATATAAAAGCAACCAAGTTAGCTCTGGCGGTTGCCAGCACCTTCACCCTTTCGGCTCTATCATCCATGGCTGTTGCCAATGATTTGCAGGGCATCCCCTCCCTGAACAGTGGCGGTTCCATGCAAAACAGCACACCAAGACTTCGACCTGATACCGAGAAGTCTGACCGCTACATCATTAAATTCAATGCAGCAGAGTTGATGTCTCAAGCTGCTATGCCAATGTCAGCTGATTTTGAACGTTTGTCAGATGCCGAAGCGTTCTCTGCTCAGGCGGCAGATTATGTACTCTCTCAGCATCAAGTCAATGCAATTATGCACCTGGATATTGTCCAGGCGAGTGTGGCCACTTTAAGCCCACAGCAATTGCGTGAACTGTCTAAAAATCCGGCGGTTGAATACATTGAGCTGGATCACAAACGCTACATCGCTGATGTTATCTCACCGATGGCACAAACCACACCGTACGGCATCAATATGGTGCAGGCGAACCAGGTGAGTGATGCCAATGCGACCAATATGAAGGTCTGTGTGATCGATACTGGCTATCAATTGGGCCACCCGGACTTACCCTCTGCTGGGGTGACTGGCTCGACCTTTTCTGGTCACGGAGCCTGGTCGACCGACGGTAATGGCCACGGAACTCATGTCGCAGGAACCATTGTCGCTTTGAACAATAACATCGGTGTCGTTGGTGTGTTGCCATCTGGCCTGGTGGGCTTGCACAACGTGAAAATTTTCAATAACTCTGGTAACTGGACCAATGCTTCCAACCTGATCCAAGCCATTCAGTCCTGCCAAAATGCGGGTGCCAAGGTGGTGAATATGAGTCTGGGTGGTGGTAGCTCCAACACCACTGAGCGCAATGCAATGAATAGCTTCAACAACAGCGGTATGCTGCTGGTTGCTGCGGCTGGTAATGCTGGCAATACCAGTTTCTCTTATCCGGCATCTTACGATGCGGTGGTTTCTGTTGCTGCGGTGGACTCCAACAAAAACCTGGCTAGTTTTTCACAGCGCAATTCGCAAGTAGAAATTTCCGGGCCTGGGGTGAATGTTGCTTCAACCTGGATCAACAGTGGCTATCGCAGCATTAGCGGTACTTCCATGGCATCACCACATGTTGCAGGGGTTGCCGCCTTGGTATGGAGCAATCATCCACAGTGCACCAATACCCAAATCCGGAATGTGCTTAATCTGACCGCTGAGCGTCGTGGCACTTCAGGCCGTAACACCTCTTATGGTTGGGGGATTGTCCGTGCCAAAGCAGCGCATGATTGGATTACCAACAACGGCTGTGATGGCAGTGGCGGGGGTGGGAACCCAGGTGGTGGTCAGACGTTCCACAACCTGTCTGGCTCAACGGGGCAGTGGTTGCGTGGCAGCTACAATATCCCTTCTGGGGTTAGTCAGCTGACTTTCCAGATTACTGGTGGCACTGGTGATGCGGACTTGTACATTCGTTATGGCGATGCGCCTACAGAGCAGCTGTGGGATTGCCGGCCGTACCGCAATGGCAATGAAGAGGTGTGTACTTTTAACAATCCTCAGGCAGGTACCTGGCATGTTGGGATCCGTGGCTACACGGCGTTCTCAGGGTTGACCTTCAGTTATCAGTATTAAAACTCTCAGCCAAAATAAAAAGCTTGCCGGTGTAACCGGCAAGCTTTTTATGGCTGTTCATCAGTGATCCGTGATCAGCGTGCGCCCCGTGGCATACGCTGGCCAGCACCAATCTGTTCTGCCCAACTGGTCGCTGCGGCCTGCTGTGCCAGAGGTCGTGATTTCGCGGCCTTGGTGGCAGCTACTTTTTTCTTCGCCTCGGGTTTTGCAGTTGTTTTAGTGACTGGCTTGGTTGCAGCTTTGCTTGGCGCTTTTGCTGCCCCATAGCTATGGGCAAGCTCAGCCAGTTCTGCTAAGCGAATATTTTTACCACCATCCACGCTAAACCAACCTGGCTTTTGTTCCAGCTGTGGCTCTTTGCCAAAAGCAGCTTTGTATGCAGCAGTGAACTCAGCGATGACTTGGTCTTTGTCCAGTTTGCTCATTGATTGTTCCTGTAGTTGTAAGAATAGGGTGCTGAATAGTTATACAACATTCACTGCTTTCTGACAAATTTGCGTCTAGGTTGCAGGGTGTCAGGCTGTTAGAATAGGTGTTGTATAGCAGGAGAATTATATGACCACTATTCATCGACAGCAGCTGTTGTCACTTCTAAGCAACAAGTTAAACCCTGAGCTGGTGCAGGATTATTGCCCCAATGGCTTGCAGGTTGAAGGCAAAGCCGACATTGGTAAAGTGGTCACTGGGGTGACGGCCTCACAGGCATTGATAGATGCAGCTGTGGCTGCCCAGGCTGATGCAATTTTGGTGCATCACGGTTACTTTTGGAAAGGTGAAGCGGCCACTATTACGGGGATGAAAAAAAATCGGCTGCAAGCATTGCTGCAGCATGATATCAATTTGTTTGCTTACCACTTGCCGCTGGATGTGCACCCTGAGCTTGGCAATAATGCTCAGCTTGGTCAAATGCTTGAACTGGCAGCTATACAGCCACTGACTGGTATTCAGCCAGCTGGGATCGTGATGCAAGGTCGTTATCCAGAGGCCAAAACTCTGGCACAGGTGGCTGCGTTGCTCGAGCAAAAGTTGGGGCGGACGGTGTTGAGCCATAGCGCCGGTGAGCAAGCTGTGCAACAGCTCGCCTGGTGCACTGGCGGTGGCCAGGGCTACATTGATGCGGCGGCTGTGGCGGGGGTTGATCTGTTTGTCACGGGCGAAGTCTCGGAGCAAACGATCCATAGCTCGCGTGAGCAGGGCATTCACTTCATTGCCGCCGGTCATCACGCCACAGAGCGCTATGGCATCAAGGCACTGGGGGAGTGGTTGGCAACTGAAACGGGCATAACAGTTGAGTTTATTGATATACCAAACCCAGCTTAGGCCGCTTGTTGCTTAAGGGTTTTCCGGATCCCACCACAGCTTAAAACGTTGTTACCATAGCCCAAGATACTCGTAGTGGGTCAGCGTCAACGTGCGGATCCCCTGGGGCGATGGCAGATAGCCGGCTATACCGTGCTCGCCAGCTGGCCGCCGCACCTGAAAGTGAGCAGGTGCGGCAGTGACTTCAGCGCCATAATAGTCAAACCACCGCATGGCACGTGGCATATGAATGGCCGAAGTCACCAGCACATTGCGTTGATCGACAATCAGTGGTGCCGCTGTTGCGGCTTCTTGCTGGGTGTTGGTTGGCTGTGTCATTCGAACAATTTTGCGCTCATCCACACCTAATGCTATGGCTAAATCGGCAGCTAGCTGGGTATGATTTCCAGGCAGACCCGGCAAGTGACCACTGACAATCAATCTGGCTTCAGGGTGTTGGTGCCAGAGGATAATGCCTTCGGTTAACCTGGCCACTGAGCACTCGGCCATCCGACTGCTCAGTGGTAAATGGCTGTAGTCACTGTGATAACAGCCGAGTACAATGATATTATCAATAGGCCCTGAGGGCTGATAAGCCGGGTAACGAAGTTCCAGTCCTGCCGCTAAGCGCTCGGTCAGCGCACTGCTGCTGCCACACCAAAGTGCAGTGACCGCTAAACACAATAACCACAGCCCCAAGGGTTGCTTGCGGACACAAAGGATGGTAGCAAACAACAACCACAGCAGCAGCAATGGCAAAGGCATTAACAGCGATTTCAGCAGAGCATCCATAGAGTCGTCCATGAAAAAAACACAGGATCGTAATTTTGACAGCATTGCACAGAAATTCCAGCGCAATATCTATCAAACCACCAAAGGCCAGTTACGACAGGAGGTGCTGTTACGGGATCTGCTGGCATTGCCTGACTTGCACCAGGCCCAGGATATTTTGGATGTTGGGGCTGGTCAGGGACAACTTGCACTCGAGCTGGCCAAACATGGCCATTCATTGCTGTTAGCAGATATCTCCGATGCCATGTTGCAACGTGCTGCGCAGCAAGCCAGTGAGCTTGGGCTTGCGCAACGGATCCAATGTCAGCAAAGCGGTTTGCAGCAGTTGAGCGAGCAGGGGAAAACCTACCCGGTAGTACTTTGCCATGCCGTGCTTGAATGGCTGGCTGATCCTAAGGCGGCCATTCAACAACTGAAGCGGTTAGTTGCGGATGGTGGTGTGCTGTCTTTGATGTTCTACAATCTGGATGCTAAGCGTTTTGGCAATCTGGTGTATGGCAATTTTGATTATGTGGCCGATGGTTTAACCACACGAAAAACAGTGTCGCTTAGCCCCCAGTATCCACTGATACCATCGGAGGTCATCAACTGGTGCGAAGCCGCAGGGTTTCAATTGCTCAGTAAAACAGGCGTACGTTGTTTTCATGACTATCTGCGTGAACCATCAATGCAGCAAAGTCATTTCAAGCAGCTACTGGCTTTAGAGCTTCAATACAACCGGCAGGAGCCGTACGCTTCTCTCGGGAAATACGTTCATTTGTTACTCCGGGCCCGGTAGGGACATCAGTCAAACTCAAAGCGATACAACACATCAACAGACTGCTCCAGTCCAGTGACACTTTCCAGGTACAAATTACGCATCAACCGATAGCGCAAGGTAAACTCGCCAAAGGGTTCGAAAATACCAACGCCGTACTTAACCTGCAGATTGCGGGTCAGATAGCCACTCACGGTCACCTGAGATTGATCACCGGTACCTGCTGTATCCAGTGATAAGTCCTGCACGCCAAAGGCTTCGCCGATGTTTCCTACCAGTTTTGAACTGGATGCCAAGCCAAGGCCTATCAGGCTGGTTGTCACCGGGTTGGCACCACTGCCAGACTCACTGTCCAGATTTCGTCCCAGCAGCAGGTAAGAGGTGGCATTGGCTTGAGCCATTGCGGGCTCGGAAAAGATCTGGATGTTTGGTTCATCGGCCGGACCACTGACCCGGATCCCGGCAATCACATCGTCTTCAATATTGTCCGGATTGCGAATGGCCTCCATGTTCAGAAAGGGCTGATCAGCCGGACCATTAAACAGCAGCTGACCGCGACGGATCAATAAGTCCTGACCATAGGATCGAAAGGTGCCATCGACCAGATTCAGCTCACCATAAAGCCGCGGTTGGTCACTGTCTTGCCGAACTTGCAGGCTACCGGCGATGTGACTGCGCAAGCCAAATGCAGCAAAACGCACCTGGCTGCCAAGGCGAACCCGGATATCGGTATGAATGGCTAAAGGCCTGCTGTCAGCAGCCTCAGTGAGCGGAGTGAAGTTCTCATCCGTCAAGACTTCATCACGGCTGGTGCTGACTGCTGCATCCGGCAAGCTATCTATCACCATGCGTGCCCATGGAATATCAATAGTACCACTGATCAGGGCTCGCTCCGGGTTGACGGTGAGCTTTAAATCCGGCTGGACTTGCATCCGGCCCAGAGGGATCTGGACGGACAGCGCATCCCCCTGCACCGTCAGGCCAGCCTGCCAGGCAGTCAAGTCATGCCACTGGCTGTCGCCTTGCAATCGGACTTGTCCCTGCGGTGTCTGCACAAAGCCCTGCAAAATGGCGCTATCATTTTTGAAGTCAATCAGCAGCTCACCCCGTTCAATATCAACCGGGGACATTTGGCCGCGCACGGCGACATCCTCAATGGTGAGATGACCGGTGATATCCGGTTGCTGCAAGGCACCTTCAATGCGGATTTGACTATTGAGGAGGGCACTGAGCTGACTGTATTCATCCAACAAAGGTTGTAAAAACTCGAAACTAAACTGCTCGATCTGAATATCGGCTGCCAGTTGCCGATCATCACTGGCCAACTCAGTTAATGCCAGTGCACCATGCACCCGACCTTGCTCAGTGACCCCCAATTGCCAGTTCATCGAAAACAGCTCCTGCTCCAGCTCCGCCTGCACCCGAAGATCACGCCATGGTAATTCAAGTGGGTGGTCGTAATGATAGCCCAGCTGGCCTTGCTCACTCGAAAGCGAAACCGAAGCCTGTATCGGAGCGTCGGTGTGCCAGAGCACATGACTCTCTGCCTGTAAACGACCTTTCAGCTCGGTATAAGCCGGCAGCCAGGGCTGGAGCCAACTTAGCTCAAAGTCCTGCAGAGCAAGCCGAAGATCTGCTTGTTGCGCGCTGATGGTGCTGTCTTGCTGCAGGCAAAGGCTGGCAGTGTCGCGTTGCCAGCAATGAGCGGACAATTGCAGCTGTTGTTGATTGACCAGCAGCTGCATCTGCAGCGGTTGTTGTAGCTGCCAATGCCCCAGCTCACTGCTGAGCCAGCTTTCGCGCCACTCGGATGACCAGGCTTGTTCTGTGCGATCAAACTGGCCACTAAGATGCAGCTCAGCACTTAATCGCTCACCAGACATTGCCAGCTGCAGTTGATGATCAAGCTCAGTCCCTGCGAGCTTTAATTCAATGCTATCGATTTGATTGCCTTGCAGCTGAAGTTGATCCAGCGTCAGATTAAGCTGTGTTTGTATGGGTTGACGGCTATCCAGCTCACCGTGAAGAGTCGCACTTTGGATGGAGACCAGGTTCTGCCAGCCCAACTCACTGCCGGCAAGCTCTACGACCATAGCTGGGGTATCCCGAGGCCCTGACAGTTGAATGTTGCCAGACAGCTCGCCTTTGGCGTCTGGAATCGAGTCGGAAAAATCCACCATCATCACAGTGGCAGCCATTTGCCACTGTTCAGTCAGCGTACCTTGTAATTCGACCCGGTTTTGACCGTGGTGCAAACGAAGTGGCAAAGCGCTCACTTCAATGGCCCCGGTGCCTTCAACGTCCTGCAGCGATAGTTGCCCATCAATCCGCAGCGGAAACTCCCTCAACCAGCCGGATAACAGCAACTGCGGGATGCGTAATTGCCAACCTGCACCTGGGGTCAACTCCCCATCCAGTTGAGCGCTACCCAGGAGTAATCCGGGATAATCGGACCAGTATAAGCCTGGATCCAACTGCTCAAACTGCCACTGGCTCTGCCAGGCCAATGGCTGTTGTAAATCCAGCTGCCCAACAACATGGATCTGACCACCTAAGGTCCCCAGTGTTAATTGTTCGACCTTAAGCTGCTGGCTGCTAAGCATAGCATCCAGTGCAATGCTGCTGGCTGGAATCAGCTCACCCGCAACATGGCTTTCCAGCTGGGTTTTTAGTTGCTGCAGATTGCCTTCAGCCATCAATCTGGTGTTGGTCAGTTGATAGTCTGGCTCTGCATCCAGCGGCCATTGCAGCAGGTCGCTTTGCAGTTGCAGCTTCAAAGGCAGCTGATCGCTCATTAAATCGAGTTCGGCACTGCTGTCAAGGCGGATGGCACCATCTACCGATACTTGCAGTAGAAGGGCGGACAGATCCCCTGTTACAACAGCGGTAGCTTGTGTTTCTTCAGCTAGCAGGTTGGGATGATACAGCTGCAGGCTGGCTTGTAGCGGGTAGTTTTGCTGCGGGTAAAGCTCCAACTGAGCGGTTAGCTCCAGTTCAGACTGCTTCACACGTAAATCAATCAGCTGCAGCTTTCGACGCTCCATGAACAGACCAAATTGCAAATGGTCAAGCAATACGTCGTCATTCACACTCAGTTGATGCAGTTGAAAGTCAATCATATCCAGTTGCAGTGGGAACAGCAGCTCCGGCAGTTGCAAGCCTTGCCAGGCAAAGAGTGCATTGTGCTCGGGTGGCAGCGCCAAAGGCTCGGAGGCTGATTTCTCTGAGCTGGGCAGAGAAATGGCCAACTGATGTGCGGAGGTTGGCTGCAATACCAATCGATTGCCCCAGAGTTCAAAGCTGCTGTCAAATTGCTGCAAGCTGAGCGTAACATCCGGGCTTTGAAACCTCAGCTGATTGATTTGTAGCTGGCGAATAGCGATAGGAAAGGGCACCCATAGCTGCGGTAATGCCAGCCCGCTACTTTCTGTATCCGCTGTGGAGGGGTCTGTTTGCAGTTTTACTTGCACTTGATCCAGTTGCAGGTGGTTCAGGCACAAACTAAAGCTCAGCAAGCAATTGAGCTGGTTGTCTACATCAAGCCTGTCGATGGTAAGCTGGATGTTGTCTTGAGCAAACTGCAGTTGGTGCAAGGTAAAGCCATTCAGCAGGTTGCCTTCTGCTTTTCCAATACTGAGTTCAGGCACCAGTCGCTCGACAACCCATAGGTTAAAACGTAGCCCCGGCTGACTCAGAGCAAGCAAAACGGTGAGGAATACAAACAGCAACATGCTGTACCAGAAGCCTTTGTTCAGTCTAAGCAACCATTTCATAGTTCAGGCCCCAGAGAAAAATGCAACTGAAACTGGCGTGATTTACCGGTACCATGGTCGAGGCCCCAGGCAAAGTCCAGTCGTACTGGTCCAATCGGAGAAGCCCAGCGCACGCCAACACCAACTCCACGCTTCCAGTCCGGGTCTTTGCTCCAGGCACTGCCATAGTCGGCGAAAGTTGCCAGCCACCAGTTGCCTGTAACGCGATACTGATATTCTGCACTGCCAGTTAACATGTAGCGACCACCGAGCAGAAGATCGTCGTCATCCCTGGGAGCTACCCGTTCATAACCGTACCCACGAATGCTGCCATCACCACCAGCAAAAAAACGCAAGCTGGGGGGCAGCGCTGTCGCTTCTTCCAGCATAATGGCACCCGCATCAAGCCGGGTAACCACCCGGTGATCACTGCCAAAACTGTTGATGTAGTTGACTCTGCCTCGAAAGCGGATAAAACGGTTGTCTGAGCCCCAGGCCCGGTCGGAAGTCTCCAATGCGAACAGCAAGCGATCGCCTCGGGTTGGCATCAAACCTCCCTGGCTGCGGCTTCGGGTAAAGCTGATCCCTGGCATCAGCAGGTTGCTCCTGTCTTCCTGCTCCGCCTGCGTAAACTCGGAATAAAGCCAGCGCAGAGAAACCGTTCGATACCATTGATTGCTGAGCAACCAGTGCCGTTCTGCGGCAATGGTATAATCCTGGCCTTTACTGTCTCTATTTTCTCTATTTGTGAAGTTTTTAACTCCAGCCTGAAACTGATAAAAATCCTGCGATACGTTACGAAGCGGTAAGCGATAGGCACTTTCCAGTACTTGCTCTTTGCCTGAAAGTGCCAGGCGATTGCTAAGGCTATGCCCTTTGCTGTTTAGCCAGGGTTTGTTCCAATTCAGCTTTATCCGACCATCTTTTTGACCTTGGGCTTCAACAAAACCAACACCAAGCTCCATGCTATTGCGTGCTCTGGGCTCCAGCTTGACATGCAAAGGCACAGTGCCCTCGCTGTCTTCCAGAGACTCGCTATCGGGCTCGATTAAAATGGAGCCAAACCAGTTGGTATTGGCGATGGCTTGGTTAAATTCACCTAACTGACTGGCCAGGTAAGGGTCACCACTTTGGAATGGGATCAGCGAAAACAGCCGTGGCTCCTCGATTTGCGAGCCGCTAAAACGTACATCGCCAAAACGGTATCGCTGCCCACTGTCAAAGTGAAGTGTCAACCTGGCTTCTTGCCGAGCTTCCGATACAGCTATCACATGCTGGGTAAAGTCTGCTTTAAAATAACCTTTGCGAAGCGCCAGATTGGCCATACTGCTTTTGAGCTGTTCATAACGGCCATGGTGAACGCCATCCCCCACCTTCGGTGCCAGCCGCTCTTTTAGCGTGATGAAGTCTGCATCCGTTGCTGCTTCGCCCAGGAGCTGGATATCAACTTGTTGGTAGCGGGTGATCGGTCCCTGTTCTATCGCCATCACCAGCGTAGTGCCCCTGGCTGGTCGCTCAATGCGAAACTCAATGTTTGGGTGGTAATAGCCCAGAGCCCGAAGCGCAGCGCGCGCCTCTTGCTCCAGCCGTGCCTGAAAACGCAGCGATGTCGAGACATCGCCATTGGCGAAATTGGCCAGATACAATTCCACATTGTCTCTGGCAGCACCGGATACCCCCTGGATTTGCAGACGGGTTTGGCCTTCAGCCACAGTGACGAAGGAAAAGGTCAGTGATAAAAGTGCAATCAGCAGTGCTCGAACAGAAAAAATCACTTGGAATCAAATCCTGTTGCCGATAAAACATAACGTTTGGCTTTTGCCCAGCGCATGAAACCATGAATGTAACAGTATCGCATGAAAAGACCGCTCACTGTAACCATGCTAAGTTGAATTCAGCCTGAATTAAGGCAGTTGCATGGAAAATAGCAGACGGCCAGATAGCTATTGATTTCTTGTCATGATCTGGTTAGAGTAGCGCCGTCCATCGAATTCGATAGACCAGAAGAGGCGCGTTGCTCAGGTAGCCAGTGTTAGATGTCTGTACATCGTAGCACGGGGGAGGGGAGCATCGCCGAGGAGTGTGCGTTACAGAGCGTATCACTTCGGTTGCCAGGGCTGAATCCCTGGGACTGTCACCTGAACCCTGGTGGAGAGCTTCTGGCCTTTGTATACTGCTAAACAGCCTGTCTGCTTCTGCTGCCTGCCTGTTTCCGGTTTAATCAAATGCCGTGCTCTGCTTATTGTTGCTGCATAAGGAGAGATCCATGTCTGAACTCATCGTTGCTAAATTTGGTGGCACCAGTGTCGCCGACTTCGAGGCCATGTCCCGTTGTGCCGATATCGTCCTTGCTGATAACCGCATCCGTGTGGTTGTGGTCAGCGCCAGTGCTGGTGTGACCAATCAGTTGGTGGCCATTAGCCACCATACCGACCTGACAGAGCGTTTCACTGCCTACACTGAAATTGAACGCATTACCATGGCTGTGCTGCAGGCACTTAGTCATCCAGAAGCTGTAGCTGCTAAAATCGAGGCGCTGTTATCCGAGCTGCGCCAGTTAATAGAACAAGCGGGTGCCGTATTCAGTGTGCAACAAAAAGACGACATCCTGTCTTTTGGCGAGCGTTTAAGCTCGGTACTCTTTACTCAAGTACTGGCGGAGCGCGATGCTGCCGTTGCCTGTTTTGACAGTCGCCTGGTGCTGCGTACCGACAGTCACTTTGGCAAAGCTGAACCGCAGGTCGATGCGATCCGGGCGTTATGTCAGCAGCAGCTGAAACCTCTGCTTGCCAGCGAGCGTCTGGTGATGCAGGGCTTTATTGGTGCGGATGCACAGGGGCAGACCACCACCTTAGGTCGTGGCGGCTCGGATTACAGTGCGGCCTTGCTGGGCGAGGCGCTGGATGCCAGTGTGGTGCAAATCTGGACCGATGTGGTTGGCATTTTTACCACCGATCCGCGCTTAACCGAACAGGCTCGTTGTATTGGCGAAATCAGCTTCGATGAAGCTGCTGAAATGGCTACCTTTGGTGCCAAAGTCTTGCATCCTGCCACCTTGTTGCCAGCCGTGCGGCAAAATATCCGGGTATTTGTTGGTTCCAGCCGGGAGCCGGCAGCTGGTGGCACCTGGATTGCCCGTGAGGTCACTGAGCGGCCGGCGTATCGGGCCATTGCCCTTAGAAAATCCCAGACGCTGATTACGGTAAAAAGCCCGGCCATGCTGCATGCCGCTGGTTTTTTAACCCGGGTGTTCGATGTGTTGAGCCGCCATCATATCTCAGTCGATTTGGTCACCACCTCAGAAATCAGTGTGGCCCTGACGCTGGATGAAGCGCCAGGCAGTGCTTTTGATAGCCTGACAGAAACAGCGATCGAAGAATTGCGCCAACTCGGTGAAGTGAAGGTGGAACATGGTTTAAGCCTTGTTGCCGTTATTGGCAATCATCTGCACAGCAGCCGGGGCATTACCGGTGAACTGTTCCAGGCGCTGGAAGGGGTCAATATGCGGATGATTTGCCATGGTGCTTCCAAGCACAACTTGTGCTTTTTGGTGCAGGATGCGGATGCCACTCCCGTCGTAAAGCAATTGCATCAGAGCCTGTTCGCTGCCTGATTGTTTGGTTTAAAAATCTGCTAAGGTGCTCGGTACAAGCGAACCGGGCACCTTAGCAGCTCTGATAGCAGCTCTTATGCCATAGCAATAAAGAGCCTTTATTTAATCTCTACCCGCTGTGAACGCATCACTACCTCGTCATTGAGCTCAATGCCAATGCCGGGTGTTTCGGAAACCTGGAAAAAGCCGTTCACCGGCTGCGGATCCTGCAAGCAGAGTTCACGGTTCCAGCGCTTTAACGCATAGGTATGGTGTTCATGGATCAGGAAGTTCGGGATCGCCGTTTCCAGGTGCAGAGCTGCGGCTGTTGCAACCGGGCCACCGCACACATGGGCCTGAATACGGATGTCAAAAATATCGGCGTAATCACACACCTTTTTCGTTTCGGTAAAACCACCGCAGAGGCCGATATCCGGTTGCAGTACATCGATGCTCTGATCTTCAAAATAAGGACGCACGCCCCAACGGTTGTAGAGGCGCTCGCCACCAGCAATCGGCACTTTCACCTTACGGGCTACCTTGTCATGCAATGAGTGGTTTAAGTAGTTGACCGGCTCTTCATAGTACATGCAGTCAAACTCTTCGGCGATTTCAGCAATCTGAATGGCACTGGTAGCACCTGGCAGGCTGTGGCATTCGAAAATAATATCGACCTCGTCACCAACCGCCTCACGAATGGCCTGCATTCTGGCACGGTAGAGTTTCATTTCGGCGCGGGAAATGATGTTGGTGCGATCGTAATAGGTGTTGCCGTCTTTATCGTACTGGATTGGATCCACCTTAACGGCATCATAACCCTCGGCCATGGCTTTTAAAGCCGCTTCAGCGTACTGCTCAGGATGAATCAGGGCTTTGAATTCCGGGCCCCAGTCAAACTGCAATTGTGAGGCGTAGGTGCGCAGTTTATCGTTTACCTTACCACCGAGTAGCTGGTACACCGGGACGCCCAGGGCTTTCCCTTTGATGTCCCAAAGCGCCGTATCAATAGCCGACATGGCCGCGTACACCACAGGGCCACCACCCAGCCCCCAGAAGCTTTCACGCAGCATCCGCGACCAGAGTTTTTCGGTTTGGAATGGGTCATGCCCAATTAAGAAAGCTTCAGCCATTTCTTTAATCATGGCAGCCGCTGCACTGTGACCTAAATCGTAAGCCAGTCCAGCTTCCCCAACGCCGTGAATGCCCTCGTCGGTGTGAATGCGAACAAATACCGGGGTCCAGGCCGGACGTTCAGGGCAGTGGATATCAAACACTTCAACGCGGGTTACTTTCATGGCGCTTCCTTTGTAGTAGAGCAGCTATAGTAGAGCAGCAAACAGGTTAACGGGCAAAGCCTGGGTCAAGCCGCCAGGCTTTACGAAGCATGGCAGGCCAAGCCTTCTGGCCGCCTGTACTGCCACTATGCACCAGCTTAGCCTGTTGGTAAATACCATCCTGAATGGTTTGCGGGACTTCGACGATTTTTTCACCAGCGCTTTGCAGCAGCAACTGGATTTCACAGGCGCGTTGCAAGTCGTACATCCGCATAAAGGCATCCCCGACCGTCGGCCCCACGGTTAAGCCGCCGTGATTGACCAGCAACAAATGATTGTTCTGGCCTAAATCGGTTTGCAAGCGGGCTTTCTCGTCAGCATGGACTGCCAGGCCTTCGTAATGGTGGTACGACAGGGAAGGCAGGGAAAACATCGAATACTGACTGAATGGGCGCAGACCACCGGCCAGACTAGCCACCGCAATGGTCGCCGGTGTATGCAAATGAATGACGCAATGGGCATCAGCCCGCACTTCGTGGATAGCGCTGTGAATGGTAAAGCCGGCCGGATTGATTTGAAAAGGAGTATCGTCCAGAATGTTGCCTTGCAAATCTACCTTAACCAGATTGGAAGCCGTGACTTCCTCAAACATCAGGCCAAAGGCATTGACCAGGTAATGATCTGTACCTGGCAACCGCGCCGATAAATGGGTGTAGATCAGATCGTCCCAGCCAAAGTAGGCGACCAATCGATAGCAGGCGGCCAAATCAAGCCGTAGTTGCCACTCATCAGCAGAAACCTTGCCCTGTACATTCAACTCAGGTAATGATGGGATCATGGACGTCTCCTTAGATGTGGGCACTGAATTCGCCCGTTAAACCGAATTCCTGCATCAGATTTTCTACTGCATGTTTAACTTCTGGCACCGACTGTTCCTGCATAAATTGCAGTGTCATGCTGGCCTCCATCCATTGACCCTCTGCTTGAGCGATGGTTTTGGAACGTAAAGCGGCAATCGATACCTGATGCTGTGCCAGCAGGGCAGTGATAGCACGTAAAGTACCTACTTTGTCCGGCCCCTGATAACTCAGCACATAATGGCTGGCTACGGCAGGTAGCTCCTGGGCTGGGGTGCGCTTCATCATCGTCAGCAGATCCAGCTCCAGCCCCAGACTTGGCAGCAAATGCTCTACCCGGCTAATCGCTGTTGGCTCGCCGGCCAGTAACATAATAAAGGTCAGTTCATGGCCAAAAATCGCCATGCGGCTATCAAGAATATTGCAGTGACAATCCGTAACCAACCTGGCTAACTGGCTCACCAGTCCGGTTCTGTCGGTGCCTATAGCGGTAACCACCAGATGCTGCGTCATAACCAATCCTGTGCAGAATAATTGGGTCGCATTGTAACATATTGCCAGAGTCTGTCATGCGGCCAGAGTATCAACAGCAGTTGTTTTAACAGTGAACCTTGTGTTTAGCGGACGCAGTCTTTAACATAGGCGCCCGGAATGAATTTGGGATTGTTAGCGCATGTTGAAAGGCAGTTATGTGGCATTGATCACCCCAATGCTCGCATCGGGCGAAGTGGACTATGCCAGTTTAGAGCGGTTGGTTCGTTTCCATCTGGAACAGGGGACGAATGGCTTGGTGGTACTTGGTACCACAGCCGAAGCAGCCACTCTGGAGCTGGAAGAACAACTGGCTATTATCCAGGCGGTCTGTAAGCAAGTGGCTGGTGCTGTGCCGGTCATCGTTGGCAACGGTGCCAATTCCACCAAAGCTGCGATTGAAAAAACCAAACTATTTGCCGCTCAGCCGGTGGATGGCTTTTTAACAGTGACGCCTTATTACAACAAGCCGATGCAAAAAGGCATGAAGCTGCACTTTGAAGCCATTGCAGCGGCCACGGATAAGCCCATCTTGTTATACAATGTGCCAGGCCGGACAGCGGTTGATTTGTTGCCGGAAACGGTAGCTGAGCTGTGTAAAGTCGCTAATATTGTTGGAATTAAAGAGGCTACCGGCTCACTCGAGCGTTTGCAGGATTTGAAAGACTGCTGCCCGCCTGATTTTTCCCTGTTCAGCGGTGACGATGGCAGCAGTGCTGACTTTTTGCTGGCCGGAGGTCATGGTGTGATTTCGGTGACCGCCAATCTAGCGCCTGCCGCCATTGCTGCTATGGTCCAGGCCGCTGCCGATGGTGATGCAGTCAACTGCCGCGCTATTGATAGCCAGTTGCAACCATTGCACAAGCAATTATTTGTTGAAGCCAATCCAATTCCGGTAAAGTGGGCTTTGGCCCGTATCGGCTTGATTGCCTCCGATTTTGTTCGCTTACCTTTAACGACACTGGAACCAATTCACCAGGCCGGTATCGAAGAAGCATTACATCACGCCACCATCGAATTTTAGGAGTTTACCAGGTGCATTATTCGGTAACCAGTTGTGTTATTGCCAGTTTGCTGCTTAGCGGCTGTTCGTTTTTTTCATCTCCCAAAGCAGAGCCAGAGGCCATCGCAGGTCAGCCATTGCAAGTGCCTGCCCATTTATCTGCACCGCCACAACCGGCTCAATACGATATTCCACCAGCACGCTCAGCAAAGCAACGCGTTGATACTCAGCCACCAGGTTTGGTATTGACTTTATCTTCCAGCAGCCGGGTGGATGAAGAAGAAACCCGTGCCCGCATTTGGTTTGACCGTACCGATTACAGCGGTGATTTACAGCCTTTTTTAGCGCAAAAGCTAACCGAGTTTTTTGCCGAAAATGCCATCGGTTATCAGCAGGAGGGTGAGCTGGTTTGGGTGACCGATTGGGTGATGCGAACGGAAAGTACCGGTATGTGGTTTTGGAAGTCAGAACAACCGATGGATCAGGCTCGTTTTCGGCTGAGCATGGAGCCGCGGCCTCATGGCCGAAGTGTTGCTGTATTGGTCGAGATGCTTGAGCATGAATACTTTGAACGTGGCCAGGCTTTGTTGCCCACCGGGGTGAAGCGTGAAGAAACCAGCTTTCTGAACCGCTTTACTGCCTTTGTCGGCGATTACGAGTTCCGTCAGGCTCAACTGCGTCGTGCCCGTCCGGTCGATACCAGTTTGCAACTGGGGGTGGATGGTCAGGGCCAAGCTGCATTGTTATCTGAGCAGCCACTGGAAGTGGTGTGGTCGCAGTTGGAAAGCTTGTTCGAAGAGGTCAATCTATCTGTCACGGATTTGAATCGCTCAGCATCTACCTACTATCTGCGTTATGAACAGCCGAAACCCGGCCTGTTTTCCCGGTTATTCCGTCGCAAGCCAAAGCCGGTCCTGCCATTGGCTGATGGAGACTATCAGGTCGTGTTAGGCCGTACGCAGCAACAAACCAGCATCAGCTTTCGCGATAAAAACGGCCAGAGCCTGCCAGACACAGTGGTTGCGCAGTTGGAGCCTGTCCTGCTGGCGGTGATTAGCGAGACACGTTTAGAGCTGTAATCAGCAGGGTGGGTTTTATCCTGACACTTTAAATGAGCGGATGAAACCTGTGAAAAAGTGATTTGAGAATGGCGCAAAGCCCCGTATACTTTGCGCCCTGAAATTTTGCTCAGGCCGAGGTCGCAGATGGCGCAAAAAACAACCGAGTTATACCGTGGTAAAGCAAAAACCGTTTATCACACTACCGATGCAGATAAGCTGATTCTGCATTTTCGTAACGATACCTCCGCTTTTGATGGTGAGCGTATCGAGCAGTTGGCACGCAAAGGGATGGTGAACAACAAGTTCAACTTCTTTATTATGCAGCAACTGGAGCAAGCAGGCATTCCAACTCAGGTAGAAGCGCTCCTGAGTGACGATGAAGTGCTGGTGAAAAAGCTGGATATGATCCCCGTTGAATGTGTTGTACGTAACTTTGCCGCTGGTTCCTTGGTGAAGCGGCTGGGTGTTGAAGAAGGGCTGGCATTAACCCCGCCAACCTTTGAGCTTTTTCTGAAAAACGATGCGTTGCATGATCCAATGATCAATGACTCGCATGTGGTATCTTTCGGTTGGGCCACGGCCGAGCAGCTGACACAGATGAAAGCATTGACTTTACGTGTGAATGAGGTGCTAAGCCGTTTATTTGATCAGGCCGGGCTGATGCTGGTGGATTTCAAGCTGGAGTTTGGTTTGTTTCATGGCCAAGTGGTATTGGGTGATGAATTCTCACCGGATGGTTGCCGCTTGTGGGATAAAGCCACCCGTAAGAAGCTGGATAAAGATCGTTTCAGGCAAGGCTTAGGTGGTGTGGTTGAGGCCTACGAAGAAGTTGCCCAACGCCTGGGCGTTCCCATTGATTAATTCGTAAGCCACCGTCAGGTGGCTTTATCACGTATGAGGCAGCTGATGACGATACAGTACACAGGTAAGCGACACGGATGGCGGCAGCTGATGCTGACTTTGCTGTGTGGTCTGGCGTTGTTACTGCAAACTGGCCAGGTGGTAGCCAGCTCACTGTATACGGCAGAAGTATCGGCCGATCAAAGTCGTCAGCAGTGGCAACGTGATGCTTTTGATCAGGTGATCCGGCGTATTGCTGCCGATCCTGATGTGCTGTCTCATCCGGTAGTACAGCAAGAGCGGCAGCGTGCCAATACGTATGTGAAGCAGTTTGAAGCGATCCGAACGGAGCAGGGCCCTGCAGTCAGGGTGTTGATGGATCAACAGAAAATTCAGCAGTTGTTTCGAGAGCAACAGTTACTGATTTGGGCCAGCCGTCGGCCTCAGAGCCTGGTTTGGTTGGTGCAGCAAGATGCGCAAGGGCGTCAGTTTGTTAGCCAGCGCCAACATGAGTTGGTGCTGGCCATGCAGCAGCGGGCACAGCAGCGGATGATCCCGCTGATTTGGCCTTTGTACGATATGGAAGACTTGCTCAGCGTGACGGAGACCGATGTCTGGGCTGGTTTCTGGCAGCAAATTCGCATCGCAAGCAACCGTTACCAGCCTGATCTGGTGGTCACCGTTCAGCTGAGTGAGCAACAGAGTGAAGCTGGCGTACAACATCAACTTTTCTGGCAATTGGATCAGCAAGGACGGGTAGACCGCTTTGAGCTGGCAGGGAAAGCGCCTGAGCAACTGGCGGCAGATTTTATTGATGCGCTGGCTGATGAGCTGGCACAACGTTTTTCTGTGCGTTACTTGACGGAAAGCGAGTCGTTGGCGCTGATGGTGACCGGCGCCAGTGATTGGGCCGATTGGGTGCGTTTGCAACGTGTGCTTGGCAGCTTTCCTGGGGTGGGACAGGTCGACTTGATCAAACGCTCAGCTGATTGGGTACAGCTTCGTCTGCAATTATCTATCCCACTGCAAGAGTGGTTGCAACTGGTGGCACTGGAGCCCACGTTAAGCTTGCTGGCAGGTTCTGAAGCGAGCCGACCTGTGAGTCTGTTGGCTCCGGTTAGTCAAAGCGCGGATGTCATCCAATTACGGTTTGAACGTCCTTAGATGCAGCCCACCCAGTTTACGTTGCCGGTGACCTTGCCGGAAGATGAAACGCTGGACAGTTTTTACAGCAGTACGCCACACCCGGCGGTAAATTACATCCGGCAGTATTTAATGGAGCCTGTAGGCACGGCTCCCTTGTATTTATTTGGTGCCAGTGGGGCTGGTAAGTCGCATTTATTGTATGCTGCTTGTGTGCAGGCCCAGGAGATGGGGCTCACCAGTCAGTTGCTGGCGTTGGAGCATCTACAGCAGCTCGATGCCCGGGTGTTGGATGATTTGGAGCATCTGGATTTAGTCTGTCTGGATAATATTCAGGCTATTGCCACTGATATGAGCTGGCAAACCGCGGTGTTTGATTTGTACAACCGCATGGCTGAGCAGGGCAAATGCTTGTTAATTGTGGCGAATGAAGCGCCCACCCAGCTGGGTTTTCAACTGGCTGATTTGGTCTCCAGGCTACAAGCCTGTACCAGCTTTCAGCTGCGCTTACCAGGCGATGCCGAGAAGCAGCTACTGCTGCAGCACAAGGCGCATGTACGGGGTATTGAATTAACAACAGAGGTAGCGCGTTATCTGCTCAACCGGCAGCAACGTGACATCCGGGCACTGGTGGCGATCCTGGATCAGCTGGATAAAGCATCCATTGTGCACCAACGTAAAATTACCATTCCATTCGTTAAAGCCGTGCTGGCTGACGACGACGGACACCATTTTGATTGAGTAAGCTGAGGAAACGATGGAGCTGAATGCATTGTTAGAACAGGCGACACAAGCCATCCAGGACAGTAGTGACATGGCTGGTCTGGAACAGGTGCGTGTGGATTACATGGGCAAAAAAGGCCGGATCACCGAGTTACTAAAATCCCTGGGGGGCATGGATCCAGAGCAGCGTAAGGTCGCGGGTCAGCACATCAATGAGCTTAAACAGCAGGTGCAGCACGCACTGAATGAAAAGCGCGATCAATTGCAACAAGCGCAACTAGCTGAAAAGCTGGCCAGTGAGCGTATCGACGTGACCTTGCCTGGCCGCTTGCTGGAAACCGGTGGTTTGCATCCGGTCACACGCACCATTCAGCGCATTGAAAGCTTTTTTGCCGAACTTGGTTTCAGTGTCAAGCAAGGCCCGGAAATCGAAGACGACTTTCATAACTTCGATGCCTTAAATATTCCCGAACATCATCCGGCGCGGGCGGATCACGATACCTTTTATTTTAATCCCAAGCTGATGCTGCGTACTCAGACGTCTGGGGTGCAAATCCGAACCATGGAAGTCGAGGCGCCTCCGCTGCGGATTATTTCTCCGGGGCGGGTGTATCGCAACGATTACGATCAAACCCATACCCCGATGTTTCATCAGGTCGAGGGCTTGATGGTCGATACCGATGTCAGCTTCACCGAGCTGAAAGGTATTTTGCATGATTTTTTGCAGAACTTTTTTGAGCAGGAGCTGCAAGTGCGTTTCCGACCATCGTTTTTCCCGTTTACTGAACCTTCGGCAGAAGTGGATGTGATGGGTAAAAACGGTCAGTGGTTAGAGGTGCTGGGCTGCGGTATGGTGCATCCGAATGTATTGAAGTCGGTCGGCATTGATCCCACCAAGTACAGTGGTTTTGCCTTTGGTATGGGGGTGGAGCGTTTAACCATGCTCCGTTACGGTGTGACTGACTTACGCTCGTTCTTCGAAAACGATGTACGTTTCCTTAAACAGTTCAGATAAGCAGGATCGATTGACATGAAGTTTAGTGAAAGTTGGTTACGTGAATGGGTCAATCCGGCAGTGAGTTCGGATGTGCTGTCTGAACAGTTGTCGATGGCAGGGTTGGAAGTGGATGCAGTCAGCCCGGTCGCAGGTGATTTTAGCGGCGTGGTGGTTGGCGAAGTGGTGTCCTGTGCCCAGCACCCGGATGCCGATAAACTGCAGGTGACCAAGGTCAATGTGGGTGATGCAGAGCTGCTGGATATTGTCTGTGGTGCCAGCAACTGCCGTTTGGGCCTGAAAGTGGCAGTGGCTAAAGTGGGTGCTGTGTTACCGGGTGACTTTAAAATTAAGAAAGCCAAATTGCGCGGACAGCCGTCGATGGGCATGCTCTGTTCTTTTTCGGAGCTGGGCATGGCCGAAGACTCCGATGGGATTATTGAGCTGCCAGCTGATGCGCCCATTGGCCAGGATATCCGCCAGTATCTGCAGCTGGATGATGTGAGCATTGAAGTCGACTTAACCCCGAACCGGGCCGATTGTCTTGGCTTACTCGGCCTGGCACGGGAAGTGGCGGTATTGAATGCGCTGGATTTTCAGGCACCAGAGTACCAGGCCGTAGAGCCAGCACACGATGAACAGCGTGCGATCGAGCTGGTGGCCGCGGATGCCTGTCCTCGTTATTTAGGCCGGGTCATTCGCAACATCAACCCAGGGGTAAAAAGTCCACTGTGGCTGGTGGAAAAGCTGCGCCGCTCAGGTGTACGCTCGATTGATGCTGTGGTCGATGTCACCAATTTTGTGCTGCTCGAACTCGGGCATCCAATGCATGCTTTCGATCTGGCTAAAATTGATGGCGGCATTCAGGTGCGCTATGCCCAAACTGACGAGAAGATGGTGTTGCTCGATGAGTCTGAGGTGACCTTGTTGCCAGGTACCCTGGTGATTGCCGATCAGCAAAAAGCTCTGGCCATGGCCGGGATTTTTGGTGGTTTGCACAGCGGCGTCACGAAGCAAAGCCGTGATATTTTCCTGGAAAGTGCCTTTTTTGCCCCTGACATCATGGCGGGTAAAGCCCGGCAGTATGGCTTGCACACCGATGCGTCACATCGCTATGAGCGTGGCGTCGATCCGGCTATGCAGCGCCAGGCGATGGAGCGGGCAACTGCTCTTTTGCTGGAAATCGTGGGTGGAGAGCCGGGCCCTGTCGTTGAAGCCGTCAGTAGCAGCCATCTGCCAACCGCCCATCAGATTGAGCTGAGTGCTGCCCAGTTGAACAAGTTGCTGGGGATCCGCATTGAAGCCACGACTGTGGAACGTATTTTACGCCAGTTGGGGCTTCAGGTGACCTCGACTGTCAGTGGTTGGCAGGTGAGTACACCATCCTGGCGTTTTGATTTAGCCATAGCAGAAGATCTCATTGAAGAAGTGGCCAGGGTCTATGGCTACAATCAAATCCCGAATGAGTCTCCTTGTGCCCGTTTAACCATGCGCCGCTTTGCCGAAGCAGAGATCCCTTTGCATTTGCTGCGCCAACTCTTGGTTGACCGTGGTTATCTCGAGGCCATCACCTATAGCTTTGTGGATCCGAAAGTACAGCAGTTGCTGTATCCGCAGGTTGACGCTTTGATGCTGCCTAATCCGATTTCGGCGGATATGTCTGCTATGCGATTAAGTACCTGGGCAGGTTTGCTGCAAACCGTCGTAGCGAATCAGAATCGTCAGCAGTTGCAACTACGACTGTTTGAGTCGGGTCTTAAGTTTGTACCAGATGCTGCAGCGGAAAATGGTGTGCGTCAGATCCCGGTCATAGGTGGTGTGCTGGTCGGCTCCGTCGGTCAGGGGCAGTGGAATTTAACCGAACGTCCTTATGATTTCTATGATGCCAAAGGTGATGTCGAAGCTTTACTGGCAACCACTTCGGCTGCCGATCGCTTTGAGTTTATTCCTGCTGAGCATTCGGCGCTGCATCCGGGCCAGACAGCTGAGATTATCAGCAATAGCCAGCACGTAGGCTGGGTAGGTGCTCTGCACCCTGAAGCAGAACGCAAGCTTGGGATCAAAGGAAAATGTTATCTGTTTGAGCTGGAGCTTGACGGTCTTGGCGAGCGCGCCATTGTGCAAAGTCAGGAGCTGTCGCGCTATCAGGCCAACCGTCGTGATCTGGCGGTGGTGGTGAAATCGGATGTGCGTTTTGCCGATATTCTTGCTACTATAAAAAAAGTTGGCGGAAATCAACTGGTTGGCCTAAAATTATTTGACGTGTACAGCGGGCAGGGCGTAGCCGAAGGTTACAAGTCTCTCGCCATCGCTCTGACGTTACAGGATAGTGCGCGAACCCTTGAGGATAAAGACATCCAGCAGGTTGTTGATCAGGTAGTAGTGGCGCTGAAAAACGAGTTCAATGCAACGCTGAGGGATTAACCATGGCACTGACCAAAGCAGATATCGCAGAGCGATTGTTTACCAGATATGGGGTAAGTAAACGCGATGCCAAACTTATAGTGGAAGCTTTTTTTGAAGAAATTCGCTCGGCCTTAGAGGCCGGGGAGCAAGTTAAGTTGTCTGGCTTTGGTAACTTTGATCTTCGTGTCAAGAATGAGCGACCAGGGCGTAATCCAAAAACCGGTGAAGATATCCCTATCTCTGCCCGTTGTGTGGTGACTTTTCGGCCCGGGCAGAAGCTTAAATCCAGGGTGGAAGAAGGTACCAGTAAACTCTGACAGCATTGATAGTAAAGCCCTGAACTTTCAGGGCTTTACTTTTTTCTGAGGACAGCTTAAGGCGCAGGTTGTTCAGTGTGTCGATAATTTGAGCAAACGAGCGTCTTTTTGCATTGGCAGTTGATCCAACCCTCGACCAGTGCTGTATCAAAAACTATCCAGCTCTGTGAGAATCTTGCATGCAATTAACCATTGGCATCAGCGCCTGTCTGTTGGGGCAGAAAGTACGTTACGATGGAGGCCATAAAGCTTCTGAGTTTTGCCTTAGTCGATTGCAACCCTTTGTGCGCTACCATGCGGTCTGCCCGGAGAATGCCATTGGTCTGGGTACCCCACGACCACCAATCCGGCTGCTGAAAAAAGATCATGGCGACATCCATTTGGTGCAAGTGAAAGATGCCAGTCAGGATCATACGCAGGCGATGCTTGATTATACCGCGCAGGTATTACCAACCATGGAGCAACTATCAGGTTTTGTGGTCTGTGCGAAATCGCCCAGTTGCGGCATGGAGCGGGTACGCTTGTTCAATGAACAAGGCCATCAATTAGGAAAAGCTGGTGTCGGCTTATTCACCCGTGAATTAATGCATCAATACCCCTGGCTGCCGGTGGAAGAGGATGGTCGTTTGCATGACGCTGAGCTGCGGGAGAGCTTTATAACCCGTATTTTTGCCTGTCACGACTATCAGCAACTGTGCCGTCATGGCTTTAGTGTTGGTGGGCTGGTAGCTTTTCATAGCCGCTATAAGTTTCTGGTGATGGCGCATAGCCCAACGGCCTATCGTCAATTGGGCCGCCTGGTAGCACAAGCCAAACTGTTTGATGCAAAAGAGCTGCAGCAACGTTACTTGCTGGAGTTGATGCAAGCCTTGAAGCAACCATGCAGTCGGAAAACGCATGCCAATGTACTGCAGCATTTGCAGGGCTTTTTTAAAAAGCATTTAACGGCAAAAGAGCGCCAGGAGCTCAGTAGTGTGATTGATCGCTTCCGGCTGGGGCATCTGCCACTGATGGCGCCGATAACGTTGTTGCAGCATCATTTATCGCGTTTTGAACATCCCTACCTTGCGGCGCAGACCTACTTGCAGCCCTATCCGGAAGCTTTAGGACTGAGGGGGTAAGCCAGTGGCGCTAGTCCAGTTAGTCTGGTTTCGCTCCGATTTAAGGGTATATGATAACGCCGCCTTGACCGAGGCCATGGCACAAGGCCCTACCATTGCTTTGTTTGTTGCTTGTCCTCAAAGCTGGCAACAGCACGATATGGCGCCGGTGAAGCAGGATTTGATTCGCCGGAGAGCCCAGGCTCTGCAGCAAGAGCTGGCCAGGTTGAATGTCCCTTTACTGCTGGTGGAGGGGGGGAGTTACCATGATGTACCGTCGGTGTTTGAACAGCTAATGCCGCTCGGTATTGAAAGGGTGTACTCTGAGCTTGAGTACGAGTTGCGCGAGCACAATCGCGATCAGGCACTGAAAGACTGGCTTGCGGTACAGGGGGTGGCCTGGTGGCAATGCGATCGGCAATGTGTCTTTGCTCCGGGCAGCTTTGTTAATGGTAGTGGCGCCATGTATCAAGTCTACACTCCCTTTAAAAAGCGCTGGCTACAACGCTTTGCTGAGCAAGGTGTACAAGTGCTCGCTAAACCGAAACCCCAAGCACCCCTTGTGCTTGATTTACCTGTGATAACACCGATGCAAAGCGGCGATAACTGCTCTGCTGACTGGCCTGTGCAGCCGGATGAATTAATGCAGCAATTGCGCCGCTTTTGTCAGCAACAAGTGCAGGATTACAAAAAATTACGAGATATACCGGCCTTGGATGCCACGTCACGGTTATCGCCTTACCTGGCTATCGGTGCACTGTCCGTGCGGCAATGCATAGCGCGGCTGCAATTCGAAGCGGGGGCTGATTTACAGCAGAGTGAGTCCGGTGCTTCTGTCTGGTTGTCGGAGTTGATTTGGCGTGATTTTTACAAGCATGTGTTGATGGCTTGGCCACACCTAATCAAGCATCATCCATTTCAGGCAGAGACAGCGGCCATTGCTTGGCACAATGATAAAACCTTGTTTCAAGCCTGGTGTGATGGCAAAACGGGCTACCCACTGGTCGATGCGGCGATGCGTCAGTTGAACCAGACCGGCTGGATGCACAATCGGTTGCGCATGGTGGTTGCCAGCTTCTTAGTGAAAGATTTACACATCGACTGGCGCTGGGGCGAGCAATACTTTATGAGCCGTCTGATTGATGGTGATTTTGCGGCCAATAACGGTGGTTGGCAGTGGGCGGCCTCTACCGGCACCGATGCGGCACCTTACTTCCGAATTTTTAATCCGGTCACCCAAAGTGAACGCTTTGATCCTGATGGTTCCTTTATTCGTAAGTGGGTACCAGAACTTGCTGAGCTTTCGTCCAAGCAGATCCACTGGCCGCATACATTGCCAATTGGCAATACTTATCCTGCTGCAGTGGTGGATCATGCCAAAGCCAGGCAAGTGACGCTGGAGCTGTTCCGGCAAGCAAGGCAGCAGAGTGATGATGCAGATGAGTAGAATTGATACCTTTTTAAATTTTTACAATGGCTTAAGCAGCAATGAGTTGCATCGGCTGACCGACATTTACCACCCGGACATCTGCTTTATTGATCCGGTACATCAGGTGGTGGGCAGTGCCGCATTACAACGTTACTTCGAGCATGCCTATGCCCGGCTGAGCTTTTGTCAGTTTGAACGAAAGGCGCACTCCGAACAGGGTGATTGTGGCTTTATCAGTTGGCAAATGACCTTTGCTCATCAGGCGATTGGCAAAGGCAAAAAGATTCAGCTGGACGGGTGCAGCGAGCTGCATTGGCACAGTGATGGCCGAATTATAAGGCACCGGGATTATTACGACTTAACCGAGCTGGTGTACCGGCATTTGCCGGTGATCGGCTGGGCAACCAAACAAGTTAAACAACGGATGGCGCAAGCCTGAAAGGAACCCTATGAAAATTGCAGTTATTGGTGGTGGCATCTCCGGCATGATGTCTTTGTATTTGCTGCAACGTGAGCATCAGGTGGTTTTGTTCGAAGCCAACGATTACCTGGGGGGGCATACTGCAACCGTGGATGTTGAACTCGACGGGAAAACACTGGCGGTTGATACAGGTTTTATTGTTTTTAACAATTGGACCTACCCTTTGTTTAATCGTTTTCTGGCGGAGTTGGCGGTGCCATTTCAGCCAACGGAAATGAGTTTTTCTGTCAAACATCAACAGTCCGGACTGGAATACAATGGCAACAGCTTTGCTACTTTGTTTGCGCAAAAGCGTAATCTGCTGCGTCCTTCGTTTTGGGGCATGCTGCTGGATATCGTTCGTTTTAATAAGCTAGGTAAAAAGTTACTGGCAGAAGACCATCCGGATCTCGATTTATCGCTCGGTGATTTTCTGGCGAAGCATCGCTTTGGACAGGCGGTGCAGGAACAGTACTTATTGCCCATGGGAGCAGCGATCTGGTCGTCAGGCCTTGCTGACATGCCATCTTTTCCAATGCGGTTTTTTTTGCGGTTTTTCAATAACCATGGTTTATTGAATGTTAGTGACAGGCCGCAATGGTCGGTGATCTGCGGTGGTTCGCGCGAGTATGTACGTCGTCTTCAGCAGCAGGTAGCTCCAGACAGTATTCGCCTGAATAGCCCGATCCGGTCGGTGCGACGCCACAGCGACGGGGTAGAGCTGTCATTGCCGGATGGTTCGACCGAGCAGTTTGACCAGGTCGTGTTTGCTTGTCACAGCGATCAGGCGCTCAAGTTATTGACCGATGCCAGCCCGACAGAGCAGTCGATCCTCGGAGCCATCGCCTATCAGCGTAATGATGTGGTGCTGCACACCGACAGTTCTTTGTTGCCGAAGCGTCGCGCTGCCTGGGCAGCATGGAATTACAATTTATCCGCCAATGCCAACGATAAAGCAACGCTGACCTATAACATGAATATTTTACAGCAGCTGGAGACGAAGCAAACCATCTGTGTCACCCTGAACAATACGTCGGCTATTGCCAAAGAGAGCATTTTACAGCGCTTTGAATACGCTCACCCGGTATTTAATAGCTACAGTATGGAGGCTCAGCAGCGCCGGGCTGAAATTAATGGGGTGAATCGTAGCTGGTTTTGTGGGGCTTATTGGTATAACGGCTTTCATGAGGACGGTGTACGCAGTGCGGTCGATGTAGCGCGGGCGCTAGGAGTAGCTTTTGGTGATGAGTGACACAGGTCATGCCCTTTATTTGGGGGAACTTGGCCATCAACGTTTTATGCCAGCCCCGCATGGCTTTGGCTATCGGCTGCATTACTTTTGGTTAAACTGCAGTACGCTGCCTGAGCTAGGCCGCAGCTGGTTGATGAAATACGAGGGTTTTGCCGCATTCAGTTACCGGCGAAAAGATTACCTGCCCGGCGCTGCAAGTCTGAAGCAGGCGGTTTGCGATAAGGTTGTTGAGCTCGGTGGCGACCTGCCGGTTGCTGAGGTGTATTTACTCAGCCCACTGGCCAACTGGGGGCATTACTTTAGCCCTTTGACCTTGTATTATTGCTACGACGAGCAACAGCAACTGCAATACCTGTTGGCAGAGGTGAGCAATACCCCCTGGAATGAGCGTCACCACTACCTGATTCCGATGCAAGCTGATGGCAGCTATCAGCATGACAAAGCGTTTCATGTATCTCCTTTTAATCCTTTGCTGATGCAGTATCAGTGGCGTATCAATGCACCAGCAGAACAATTGACCTGTGCCATCAGCAACTACAAAGATGAGCAACAGGTATTCAGTGCCTGGATGAGGCTGCAGCGTCAGCCGCTGAATGCAAAAGCACTGCGGCGATTGCTGATCCAGAGCCCATGGCCTAACGTATTGGTTAAGATAAGAATTTACTGGCATGCTCTCAAGTTGTTTCTAAAGCGAAACCCGGTTTATGCCCATAGCAAAAAAGGAAAGTGCCAATGACGATGTCGTTGACGGAAACTTCGGTTGCAAGCAAATTAAGCTGGTTTGATAAATTCAGCCGACGTTTCGTATTAAATTTTATTGCCAGGCTGCAGCACGGGTTTATCCGTGTGTACGAAGGTCAGCAATTGCTGGAGTTTGGCGACAACACAGCTGAGCTGCAGGTCAGTATTCGGGTGAAAGATCCGACGTTTTACCGCAAAATGGTCAGCAGTGGCTCCATCGGGGCAGCCGAGGCCTATGTGGACGGTTCCTGGAGCTGTGATGAACTTACCGACCTGGTTCGGATCTTCGCCCGCAATCTTACTTTGTTGGACCAGATGGACTCGACCTGGGCCCGCTTTAGTCGCCCCTGGCTGAAGCTGCTGAACTGGCAAAATGCGAATTCCAAGGCACAAGCTCGTAAGAATATTTCGGCCCATTATGATTTGGGCAATGCGATGTACCGCTTGTTTTTGGATGAAAGCATGATGTATTCCAGCGCCGTTTACCCGACGCAGGACGCCAGCCTTGAGCAAGCTCAGCAGCACAAGTTGGAGTTGCTGTGTCAACGCTTGCAGTTAACCGCCGATGATCATCTGTTGGAAATAGGCACTGGCTGGGGCGGTATGGCGATTTACGCTGCCAAGCATTACGGTTGTAAGGTGACCACTACCACCATTTCTCAGCAGCAATACGATTACGCGAAAGCACAGGTGATAGCGGCAGGTTTAGCAGATAAAATCACCTTATTGCTGCAAGACTACCGGGATTTGACCGGAAATTACGATAAGCTGGTTTCGATTGAAATGATTGAAGCGGTTGGTGATGATTACCTCGATACCTACTTTCAGGTCTGTTCGTCCTTATTGAAGCCCGATGGTATTATGGTGCTGCAAGCCATCACCATGGTCGATCAGCGCTACAAGCAATACGTGCGTGAAGTGGATTTTATCAAACGTTATATTTTCCCTGGCGGCTGTTTGCCTTCCATTCATCGGATGTCAGAAGCTGTGACCAAAGGCACCGATCTGGTGATCCGTCAGTTGCAGGATATCGGCTTTGATTACGCCAAAACCCTGAAGCATTGGTGCGAACGCTTCATGCAGCAAAAGGATGAGGTGGTCAAGCTGGGTTATGATCATGAGTTTATCCGTTTGTGGCATTATTATCTGTGCTATTGCGAGGGCGGTTTTTTAGAGCGGGCAACCAGTACCGTTCATTTGGTGTTAGCCAAACCGGGTAATCGTTCTGACTTTCAGCCGGTTGTTTAAGTGGCTGGACTGTTAAGATAATAAGCAGCTGATTGGCTGCTTTTGTTTTGCTCTGGTGCTATGGCGTTGTTCTGTGTTATAAGCGAAACAAAGAGTAATGAGATAGCGACTAATTTTGCTGCACTATGAGTAACCAGACCCCGGATGCGGTGACAACCAGCGAGCTGGAAACACAGCTCGCTTTGTTAATTGAAGAAAATCATGAGCTGCGCATCATTAATCAATTGTCGATGGAGCTGCATCAACTTAATGATGTACAAGCAGTCACCGATTATGTAGCCAATACCCTGGCCTCAGCGCTTGGTTTTGAAGATTGCGCCATTTACCTGATGGATTGTGAGCTGCAACTGGTTCGTTTTTCTGCCGCTGGTTCGCGCAATGTAACGGCTGATTGTGGGCATAGCCGCTTAACCTTACAGCAAGGCATCGTGGGCTACTGCGCTGCAACACGTGCTACTCAGCGGGTGCAAGATACCCGTATAAATCCGCACTATCTGCTCGACATGAGTGAAAGCCTGTCAGAGCTGGCTGTGCCCGTGGTGGATGAAGGCGAGGTGTTGGCCGTCATTGACTCCGAGCATCATCAAGCCAACTATTTTACTAGTCACCATCAACGGGTGCTTGAAACGGTCGCAACTATTTTGGCCAGCAAGCTGCGCCGATTGCAAACACTGACTCAGCTCGAAGAGTCGGTGGATAAATTGGAATACGCTGAAAAACTTCAAAAATCATTGTACGAAATCGCATCGTTTTCCTATTTTGCCGATGATTTATCGGAGTTCTACAGCCACGTGCACCAGGTAGTTAGTGCGCTTATCTATGCCCCCAACTTTTTTATCGCCTTGTACGATGAGGAAAAAGAGCATCTTTATTTTCCTTATTTTGTTGATACCCGCGGCGATCAGGATCCAAGCCAGGTTTTTCCAAAGGAAATATTAAAAAACAGTTTGACTGGCTACGTATTTCGTACCGACCAGCCTTTACTGGTTACGCGTGCACAGTTAACAGACTTTTACCAACAGCAGCAGCTTAAAGTCTATGGGGAGATGCCGGAGTGTTGGCTCGGGGTGCCTTTTCGCTCGGGCGATACGGTACATGGCGTTGTGGTGGTACAGAGTTACATCGAGCAAATCCATTACGAGCTGGCTGATCAAGAGTTGTTAACTTTTGTGGCCCAGCATATCTCCAATGCGTTGGAGCGGGTGTTTTCGGAGCGAAAACTACAGCATCAGGCTTTGCATGATAGCCTCACCGGCTTACCGAACCGAGCGCTATTTTTAGACCGGGTACACCATGCTTTTTTACGCATGCAGCGCTTTCCTGCGCAGAAATTGGCGGTGATGTACCTTGATCTGGATAAATTCAAAGCGGTGAATGATACCTATGGTCATGCGGTGGGTGATGCCTTTTTGGTGGCGGTAGCCAAGCAATTAAAACAATGCATGCGGCAAAGCGATACCCTGGCCCGACTGGGCGGCGATGAGTTTGCTATTTTGCTGGAGGATGTGGATGAACTGGCGACCATTGAAGAGGTAGCACAGCGGATACTGCATTCCTTACAGCGCCCGGTCGAAGTCAATGGCCAGGCTTTATTAGCCTCAACCAGCATTGGTATTAGCTTTTGTCAGCTGGATGCGCCAGGCCTTATTCCGGATGAATTAATTCGCCGGGCAGATATCGCGATGTACCAGGCCAAAAAAGATGGTCGCGGGGTGTACCGGGTCTATGATGAAAGCATGCTAGCGGATGAAATCCCTGGCTGGAACATTGAGCAAGCCTTGAAGATTGCTTTGAATGACAACCAGCTGTTGCTGGTGTATCAGCCCATCATGACATTAGCGAGCAATGCCATACAGGGTTTTGAAGCCTTAGTTCGCTGGCCTCACCCTGAGCAGGGCATGGTGATGCCGGATCAATTTATTCCGATTGCCGAGCAAAGCCGTTTAATTATTCGGCTGGATCATTATGTCTTGCGTCAAGCCCTGCGTCAGCTTGCCTACTGGTATGCAGGTGGACATCGCTTTTATGTCAGTGTTAATGTCAGTGGCCCAACCGTGTCAGAGCCCGGCTTTGTGCCCTGGCTGCAAGAGCTCATTCAACAGTATGGTATTCCGTGTCATTGCCTGGCGTTAGAATTGACGGAGCGAGCTTTGATTGAAAATATGCTGCAGGCAAAAGAAAGTCTGCAACAGCTGAGAAAACTCGGAATTCGTATTTTGTTGGATGACTTTGGTACCGGTTACTCCAGCCTTAGCTACCTGAGTGAGTTTCGGTTGGACGTGTTGAAAATTGATCGTAGCTTTATCAATAATATGCAAGATGATCAGCAGGATCACCCTATCGTGAATACAATTATTGCATTGGCAAAAACCTTGCAGTTATCGGTGGTGGCGGAAGGAATTGAAACCCTCGAGCAGCAGCAGGTGCTGAATCGCCTTGGTTGTGACTATGGCCAGGGTTACTGGTTTGCCAAACCATTGAGTGCTGAACAAACCATGGTTTGGCTCAGTGGCAGCCAACTGGCTTAGATTAAATAAATACCATCCGCTTCGATGCGGATTTTTTTGGCTTTAAATAAGCTGCCAATCGCCTGCTTAAAGGCTTTTTTACTGGCGGCAAACTGCTGATAAATGACCTCAGGGCTGCTTTTATCATGCAAGGGTAAAAACCCACCGGCTTGTTCCAGAGCATCCAGAATAGTGGGTTCCAGTGCCTTCACTTTGGCTGCGCCAATCGGATTGAGGCTAAGATCGATTTTCCCATCGCTACGCACTTGCCGGATGTAGGCGGTAAGACGCTGGCCTGGATAAAGTCGTTCTTTCACCTGATCTTTAAACACCAACCCCCAGTGCTGTTGATTAATGATGGCTTTGTAGCCCAAATCGGTGTGATTGGCGATGATGATATCTACCGCTTGCTTCTCTTGATAGTGAGCCGGTGTTTTGTCGAGAAATTTATCCAGCTTGCTTGAAGCAATGATGCGGTTGCTTTTATCAACCAGGCAGTACACCAGGTAACGTTTGCCGGCTTGCATCGGAATGTGTTGTTCACTGTAAGGCACCAACAAGTCTTTGCTCAAGCCCCACTGCAAAAAAGCACCTACGCGGTTTACATCCACCGCCTGCAATAACGCAAAATCACCAACCTGGATTTTAGGGATCTCTGTGGTTGCAATCAGTTGATCTTCAGAGTCGAGGTACAAAAACACCTGCAGCATCTGCCCTAATTCAGCTTCAGCAGGGGCATAGCGCTTAGGCAATAAAATTTCGCCCCATTCCAAGCCGTCAAGAAAATAACCAAAATCTACTTTTTTCTTGATCGCAAGCTGATTGATCTTTCCAAGTGCCAGCATGGGGTTTCCTTGTTTGGTTGTGATGGTCGTACTGTCAGGCGTTATTCATTGCTGAGTGAGGGTAAACGCTGCAGCGCATCGACCAGCATAGGCATATCAAAACGTTCATTGAGTGGTAAACCGGTAGCAGCCGACCAGATCCCAAAGCTGTTGTCTTCACGAATAATGACCAGTTTATCTTTATAAAAACTGTAGATCTCATGCTGACTTATGGCAAGCTTGGGTAAGTTACGCGGCGCTAACAGGTTATCACCGGCTAAGCTGGGGTTTGCGGTGCACCCCGCATAAGCCAGCAGAGTTGGTAATACATCCAGGTGTAAGGTTGCCGCCGGTTGCGGTTGTTGCCGCAGCTCCGGCCAGCGATACCAGGCAGCTACCGGCGCCATTTTCCAAGAACTGTGGCTGGCTGTTAACTCAAGCAACAGCACAGGACCCGGTGGTAAGCTCAGGCTGCTGGCTTGCGTTAAAAAGCGGAGTTGTACCGGTGCTTCGGGCCGGGCGAATTGATGGAGCCAGCCAGGTCCAGCCGGAAAGTCAGCGGCTACTTCGATGCCAAAGTGCTCTGGAGCTTGCTGCAGCCAGAATGGTGGCTCGGTTAGCAATGCATCGCTGTGTGGGGCTGCAACGAACTGGCCGAATAACAGGTGCCCCAGCGCTTCGTCATGTTGAGTCGGAGCAAAGTGGGGGGCAAGCTGGCGCAACCCCAACGCATTGAGTTGCTGTTTATCGGTCGGGCTCAGAGATGGCATGATCACTATGGTTAGCGCTTTTTGAGCGGCGGCTGCAGGGCAGTTCAGCTGCACAGGAACCGGTTTCAGATAATCCAGCGCATCGAGCTGCTGCTGTTGGCTGCTGGCTCGCTCCTGGCGATCCAGCAGGCGATGTCTGGCTAAAAAGCTTTTGGCGGTAGCGGGGTAGCTCAGAGGTAATACATTATCCTGCCGTACCACATCGATATTCAGTTGAGCATCCGCCCATATATGGATCAGATGGCTGAGCGTGAAGCAGCCGAGAAAAAACACCCAAATAGGGCGGCCTATACCAATAGCTTGCAGTCGGCCAACTTTTTTCCAGCAATAATTGCTTAAGGTCAGTTGGAATGCCAGCAGACCGGCTGCGGTAATACTAACGATGAGAATAAAGTTACGCAGATTGGTCACAATCTGTGAACGCATCAGTTCCAGGGTCTGCTGCCAGGAGGTATTGCCAACATGATAGCCAAGATTGCTGTAGACATAAGCATCAAAAATCAGCAGCACCAGGGCCAGTGTTGCTAAGAGCGCCCCCAGGCCACGAACATGCTTTTGCGATGGAAATAACAGGCTCAGTGGAAAGATGGTCAGAATAAAAAACAAAAAGCACAAAAAGGCGGTATGCCCCAGCCAATTGCTCAGCAGGTAACTCCAGCCGGTGATGGTCTGTGGCAATGGCTCAGCCAGCCAATAGCTGGCCGTGACTCCTAAAGCCAGTAAAATATTGAAAAAGGTAAACCAGTGGCCCCAACTCAGTAATCGGTTGACTTTGTTGACCAGCGAAAGGTTGTGTTCCAACACCATAAGCGGGTGTTCAGGCCTTCGTTGCGATGCTGTCGGTTAATGCCAGGCAGAACTGCTGTACCAATTCTGCCCGTTTGGCGGCAGGTACATTTTGGTTCACGATATGGCTTACCGCATTGCCGAGGCACATCAGGCTTAGTTCGGTTGTTGCTTGTTGCTGCCGCAGCTCATCAAGCAGCGCGTTGACCAGATTTTCAATTTGCGTTGAGGAATACTTTGATACAATGGGCATGGGAGTACCGGGAAAGTCCGCTTATCTGGTGTGAATAGTAACAGAAATCTGCAACATTAGGAAAATTTATGTCGGTCGATGTGTTCCAGTTAACCATTCATTATTTAGCGCTGGACGAGCAACAAACCCCGCAAATCCGTGAACGTCAGGCCCTGATCCCAACCAATGCGCAAGTGTGTCATTTACTGGAGCAATTGCATTTGTCCTACAATGGCAAACCGGCTAAAGGCTACGCGCGTTTTAGTCAGGAGAAATCGCCACTGATGCAGGAAAGCATGGAGCTGTGGTTACAACAGCCGGATGACTTTATGCAACTGGCCAAAACAGCTACCGCAGAGCTCGTGAAGCAACTGACAGAGCATCAACTGGCTGAGTCGGGGTATCTGTTGATCAGTCATTACCGCTACCTGGCAACCGATTATCTATTGCTGTGCCTGTTGGGCAGTAAAGAGCACTTTAGTGTGACTGCCGAACTTGATCTGGCAGCTGCGAAACATCTGGATATCGCCCGGATGCAACTGGCTGCCCGGATTGATTTAACCGAGTATCAGCTCAACCGTGAGCATCCGCATGCTATTTCGTTTATTCGTGGCCGGGCCGGGCGCAAGGTGGCAGATTTCTTTCTGGATTTCCTCGGCTGCGAGGAAGGGAGCGATGCAAAAGAAAACAGCAAGCACATGCTCAGTTCGGTGGAAGAGTACTTAAGCGCAGCAGAGTTTGACCCGGCTGAAAAAAACCAGGTGCGCCAACAGGTGTATCAGTACTGCGAAGAGCAAAGCAAACAAGGCCAGGATGTGGTACTAAAAGAACTGTCCGAGGCGATGGATCCGGACGATCAGCATGGTTTTCTGCATTATTGTGCGGAGCAACAACTGGCGGTAGCAGAGCAATTCCCGGTTGAAGTAAAAAGCCTGAAACCGCTGGTGAAGTTTAGTGGTGCCGGTGCCGGGGTAAGTGTCAGCTTTGAGCAAAAGCATCTGGGGGAGCGTGTCCTGTACGATCCACAGCAAGACATCTTAACCATTCGCGGTGTGCCACCCAATCTCAAAGATCAGTTGCAACGGTTTTTGACTGGGGGCAGCCAATAAAGGAGCTTAGCTCTGGTCGTTATCGGCGGGCGGCTTTGTTACGGCTGCTTCGCTGGTGCCAACAGGCTTATCTTGCTGACCGCTGTTTGCCTTCGGTGTTGATTCGGCGGGTTTCTCTGGCTTAGCGGGCGCTTTGTGACCGGGCAGTTTATCCAGATAGCGCAACAGCATCAGATTGCCCACAATCACACCAAAAGCCAGTGCCAGTGCAGTCAGCAGCATCCAGTTCATGCGGTTGGCTCGCAGATGGTTTGCACAAAACGCTGATAAATTACTGGCAGATGCTCAAGCACCAGGCTTTGCTCTGCTATGGGTTGGCGCAGCAAGGCTTGCTGCAGAACATCGAGTGTGAATTGCTGATAGCAGCTGGCAGCCAGCGGCTGATAACTCAGATGCCAGGGCTCTGCAGCAACCCCGCCCTGGTAGTGCTGATAGGGCAAAAAGAAGCCCAGCTCCCGGGCATGCTGAGGCAGCCACTGGCCCAGCCGCTCAAAGACACCGCCGGATTGATACTCCGATGGCAGCAGCTGGGGCTGGTAACCGGATGGCAAGGCAGCCCGATCGATCACATCCAGCTCGGTGCCCCAGTGGTGCCTGCTGGCACCGGGCAGGGCGCTGTACAACAAAATAGCCTCCAGCTTCTCCCAGCCTTCGAGTCGCTGGACATCGACAGCCTGTTGGTGCTCATCCAGTACCGGGCGAGCCCCATTGCACTTTTGTTGCCAGATCAAGGCCTGGCGCTGATAACTGCGAAAACTGGACACCGCGGCCAGTTCAATGCCATCGGCAGCAGCTCGTTGACAGAGCTTTTGCCAGCCATTGGCGGCTTCTGCCTGCAGTTGCTCCCCAGGAGCAAGCTGTATCAGGTGGCTTTGATCCTGACCGGTCAGTTGTTCGGCAGTCAGTCGGTGCAGCTTCATGTCAGGCTTTGTTCCAGTATCAGTTCATACATCTCAGCTAACCGATCCAAATCAGCGGCCAGGACACATTCATTGACTTTGTGTATGGTAGCATTGCAGGGGCCAAGCTCAATCACTTCGGCCCCTGTCGGGGCAATAAAACGTCCATCGGAAGTGCCACCACTGGTTTCCAGTTTCGGTGCAAAGCCCTGCACCCGTTTAACCGCCTGTACCGCAGACTCCAATAGTTTGCCAGATTGCGTTAAAAATGGCTCACCGTTCAAGATCCAATCCAGTTGGTAATTGAGCGCATGCTTATCCAGGATAGCATAGACCCGCTGCTGCAGTTGATCAGCGGTTACTTCCGTACTGAAACGAAAATTAAACAGTACCTGCAACTCACCGGGGATCACATTGGTGGTGCCACTGCCGGCATGAATATTGGAAATCTGAAAACTGGTTGCCGGAAAAAAAGCATTGCCCTGATCCCATTGTTGCTCAGCCAGCTCAGCTAGGGCCGAAACGGCTTTGTGAACCGGATTGTCCGCCAGCTGAGGGTAAGCAACATGGCCTTGTACCCCTTTTACCAGCAAAGTACCGCTTAAGGATCCGCGCCGACCATTTTTAATCACATCACCCACCTGACGGCTGCTGGAAGGTTCACCCACCACGCACCAACGGATTTTCTCTTGCCTTGCCTCCAGGGTTTCGATCACCCGTTTGGTGCCGTTGATAAAAGGTCCTTCTTCGTCGCTGGTGATTAAAAAAGCAATATCACCTGCTAGCTGAGGCTTGCGGGCAAGAAAGCGCTCGGTTGCGACGATCATGGCAGCCAGACTACCTTTCATATCGGCAGCCCCTCTGCCATAGAGGGTGCCATCGATGAGAGTCGGTTCAAAAGGGGGGGTGTGCCAGCGATCTTCAGGACCCGGTGGTACCACATCGGTATGACCGGCAAAGCAAAATAATGGCTTACCAGTGCCTTTACGGGCCCAAAGGTTAAGCGTGTCTTCAAAGAACATTGACTCGATGTTGAAGCCAAGGGGAGCCAACCGTTCGGCCATCAATTGCTGACAACCGGCATCTTCCGGAGTAATGGATGGTCTGGCCATCAGCTCCATCGCAAGCTGCACAACCGCACTTCGTTCGCTCATGCCAATTGCTCCAACAGTTGTTGATAGCTGGTTTCCGAGAAGCCAACCTGATACCCCTGTGGACTATGCAGTAATGGCCGCTTAATCAGGGTTGGATGTTGTTGCAATAGCTGCAGGGCTTTACTGGCATCCAAGTGTGCTTTGTCGCTGGTTGGTAGTTGCCGGAAGGTTGTGCTGCGGCTGTTCAATACTTTGTCGTAACCCAGTGCGCTGATTGCATCGAGCAGCTGGTCCTTACTCAATGGTTGCTCCCGGTAGTCAACAAATTGATAAGCGAGCTGGTGTTGCTCGAGCCAACGTCTGGCTTTTTTGATGGTATCGCAATTTGGGATCCCGTACAGCGTGATCATGGTTTTTTTCCTGTTAATTGAACAAACATACAAGGTTCCAGAGCGAGCACAGTTTTGCCGTACTGAACTGGTTCTGGTTGGATTGCCTGATGAGGAAACACAACAACACTAAGCAGCGGCTTGCTGGTTAAAAAGCCCGGATCAATCTCAAGCAATGGTTGGCCTGCTGCAACCGGGCGCTTACTATGAAACCAGCGCAAACCCTGGCCCATACGGGCAAGCCAGTCTATCGGTAAATCCAGGCGAAGCTGAATGCCGGTATGATGCCTCAGGCGGATACAGGGGTGTGGTAAAAAGTGCAGACTGGTTTCACCGGAGCAGGGGCTTAGCAACTGTTGACTGCTGACCTGTAAGCAAAAGCCGGCTCCTGCCAGCAACCGGATAACAGGGCTCGGATGCTGACTGAGTGGTCTCAGCAGGCCATCCGTAGGTGCCTGAAGCATTAAGCGATATGCGCTGTTTGCCGGGTCCGTCTCAAGATGCATGTGGTCTGGTTGTTGTGGGCTCATTTCTACCAATTAGCATAGCTAAATTGTTGGTCAGATGCATCTGTTATCCATAAAAACCGGCTAGTTTGAGTTGGAATAAATGATATTTTTATGAACTAAGCATGAAATCTTAATGAAGTCGGCATTTTTGCTGTACAAAATACTGACATCATGCCAGGAGGTCAGCAGAAAATAGCCTTCATCTTGTCCACAGAATCTGTGGATAATTCTGTGGTTAATTCTGTTTAACTTACATAAGGCATTGTTTTGTATTTATTTATTGTTGTGGCACAATTTTTGATTGTTTGTTTATAAGCGAAAATTCAGCTTGGAATGCTATAAATGTACTTTCTACTGTTTTTTAGCCAGCAGCTCATGTTAATTTCAAGTTGAAATCGTTATTTCATGCTGATTGCATTGACTTTAATGTTTTTAATCACCCGGATGAGCAGAGGCGGTGTCAGTGCTTGCAAACAAACCTACTGGTAGCTATTGCCTCAGCGTTGCTGATCAATTTCTGCCTACTTTATGCTAGAGTCAAACAAAGCAGGTGAGTCGATGGATCATAGGAGTATGCCATGTCGCAATCGCTAATGCGCGTTATTCAGACTGGGGTGCGCTATGGTAAGGTTTGGCCTTGCCAGCCGGAACTCAACAGTGTCTTTATGGAAAATAGACTTATCCTGCTAACATCCTGGGCACAGAAAGTGACCCCGCCTTTTATTGTGCTTAATGGTGCACTGCTGCTCTGGTGGCATGGCAGTACCCATCTCCCTCTGATCCTGGCCATGAGCTTGTTGCTGTTGTCCATCCCTTTGCAAGGATGGTACCGGCTTGGTGTTCGCGCAGAAAAGCGGTTACCACCGGCAATGTGCCAGTGGTATCAACAGATTTTGCAACAACTGCAGGTGCAAGGGGTGGCGGTTACAGCAAGAAACCCGCAGCCTGGTCAGGTACTGCGGTATTATGATCTAGGCCAGTTGCTGCAACAGGCTTATCGGCAGTTGGATAAAGCTTTTATTCGCGACAGCCTTTAACACCAAGCTGATTTTGCCCTGGTCGTTGATGGGCGAGGCTTAGAGTGCGAAGCTGGACCAGACCGGCGCATGATCCGACGGTTTTTCTATACCACGTAGTTCGTAATCGATGCCAGACTCAGTAAGTAGACTGCTCAGTGAGCTGGTGGCGAGCACTACATCGATGCGCAGGCCCCGATTGTCGACAAAGCCTTTTGAGCGGTAGTCAAACCAACTGTACTGCTCCGCTGTTTCTGGGTGCAACTGACGGAAGGTATCGGTGAGCCCCCAACTTTTTAAGCGATGCAACCAGGCACGCTCCTCTGGCAGGAAAGAGGTCTTGCCTTCGCGTAACCAGCGTTTGGCATTGGCTTCACCAATACCGATATCCAGATCTTGTGGCGAAATATTGATGTCGCCGATCACGGCCAGTAATTCATCCGGATGGTGATGTGTTTCCAGATAGTGTTGCAAATCCGCATAAAATTTTTCTTTGGCAGGAAACTTGATTGGATGGCTGCGATTTTCACCCTGAGGAAAGTAGCCATTTAACAAAGTCAGCTCACGGCCATCGCCGACAGCAAAGTGGCCAATAACCATGCGGCGTTGCGCATCTTGATCATCGGTTGGGAAACCATATTGTATCTTAAGTGCCGGGTTTTTACTCAAAATCGCCACGCCGTAGTGGCCTTTTTGGCCAAAGTAATAGGCATGGTAGCCCATGGCTTCAACGGCACTCAGTGGAAATTCATCATCATGGACTTTGATTTCCTGCAAGCCAATCAGATCGGGCTGGTGTTTGCTAATCAGTGCTTCAAGTTGGTGCAGGCGGGCTCTGATGCCATTGATATTAAATGATACAATCTTCATGCTTGGTTCGCTTTTGCTGTTGATTGAAAGGTTCAGTGGTTGATCTTACCATCGCAAGGGGCAGGGGTGAATGAAAGCTTGAGTGCCGGGGCAAAAATACCTATGCTGGCAGCAGTGAATGACCGTGGTCAGCAGGTGCTATGCTACAGCATTTTAATACAGAATTGAGCTACACCCTGGTGCGAAGTTCCAGGCGTAAACGATTGGCGCTGCAGATAAAAAACGGTGAGTTATACGTAAGAGCAACGCCATTTTGCTGCCAGTCGCAGATCAATGCATTTATTCGGTTGAAGCTTGGCTGGATCCATCAGCAGCTTTATCGACAGCAACAGCAATTGCAACACGTAAAATCCGAAGTCACAGCGCAGGAACTACGCTTGCTTGATCAGCGAGTGCCACTGCAGAAACTGGTTGCCAGCAAATCCGGCTATGTGTTCGATGGTGAGCAGCTCAAGGTTTTTTGTAGCCACCGTGTTCGGTCAGAGCGACAGCAACTGACCTACCAGCAGCAAATTGAGCTGTGGTACCAGCAACAGGCAATCGCCTGGATGGGACCGCGCCTGGATTACTGGCAAGAGCGCATGCAATTGCGCTATCGGCGTTTCTTTGTTAAAGCCTGGCGGCGGCGTTGGGGCTGTTGCAACAGTGAGCAGGCGTTGGGGTTTAACTGGCATTTGATAAAAGCACCGGGCTGGGTCATTGATTATGTCCTGGTGCATGAGTTGGCGCATCTAAAGTGGATGGACCACTCAGCTGACTTTTGGCAATTGGTCCGAAGTCACTACCCTGACGTCGAGGCGGCCAGGCATTGGTTACAACAGCATCAGCTGTGGTTGTTGAATTAAAAAAACCGGCCCAGAGGGCCGGTAAGACAAACACAAGGACGAAACATAAGGACAAGTGAAAGCCATGCCTGGGAGAGATAGGCTCATCACTGCTAATGGATAAGACTGCACCTTTTAAAAAAAATTCCATGAATACAAAAAAAATTTAAAAAGGCTCAACATGACTACCTTTGAACGCTTAACACAAATGATGTCTCTGCTGGATGTCACTCGTTTACAACAACCTGATAGCCACGAGCAAATGCAACGCTGGTTATTGGCGATCTCTGAGTCTGCTTTTCATCCGGCAGCGGTTTGCTTGTACCCGGAGTACCTGCCGTTATTCACTCGTTTTCCTGCATTCCAAACAGCAGGCATTGCCGCTGCAACTGTGGTGAACTTTCCTTCCGGCCAGCAAAGTGCTGATCAGGTCTGCCTGGAGATTGCGGCTGCTTTGTCTGATGGTGCTACTGAAATTGACTGTGTGTTGCCTTATCAGGAGCTGATGGCAGGACGGATTGGCAGTGTCAAAAGTTTTTTGCTGGATGTTCGCCAAGCCTGTGGTTCAACCTTGTTAAAGGTGATTATTGAAAGTGGTGAGTTAATCACTTGCCAGCAGGTTGCCAAAGCAACCGAGTTGGTGATCGACAGTGGCGCTGATTTTGTCAAATCGTCTACTGGTAAAGTACCGGTAGGCTTAACGGATGAGGCGGCTGAAGTCATGTTAACCGTGATTGCCGGCGCAGACCGGGCGGTAGGCTTTAAAGCCTCAGGTGGTGTTCGTACCATTGAACAGGGGCTGGCTTTCATGGAACAGTTTGAACGAATCACCGGGCGCCAGGCGCAGCCCCAGAGTATGCGGCTGGGGGCAAGTACCTTGTTTCAAGAGTTATCCATGCGGTTACAGCAGCGGGCTTAACGCCGGCGTTCACTGGTTATTTTCTCAAAGCGGGACAACAGTTCCTGGTAGCGTACGCGATGATGCTCAGGCAACGGCATGTGATCGACCACCCGAAAGGTTTTGCGGCAGCGTTCAAAAGCATCACCGGCTTTGCTGCGTTTCGTGTCATACTGACTCAGTACTTGCAACAGGGACTGAATGTAGTTTAGTGCCGCGCCGGTATTCATCGGCGCCAGCTCCAACGCCTTTTCAAACTGCCTGGCAGCCTCTACAAAGTGGCCACTTTTATACAATCGGATCCCTTCTTTGTTGCACTCGGCAAAGTGCGCTCTGCGCTCACCGGTACTTTCTGTTTGGCGCCGCAAAATGGCGCTTAAGACTGGATTGGATAAGGTGCTGGCAGGCAACCGCTGTTTTAAGGTTTCAGCCTCTTCGTACTCGCCAATCTGGTTCAGCAGCAAGACTGCATCAGCCAGGCTATGTTCCTGGTCTGTTAGTAGATCGGCGACCGTTGCATAGGTCCGTTTGGCCTGAAACTGCTGGCCGCTTAATGACTCAAGTCGCGCCTGACATAAGACTTCAAAAAGATCGAAATCAATATCACGGATCATGCCTTCATCCAAACGAGCACGCTGCAAGGCGATCAAGGTTTCTTGCTGGTAACGGTTTTTCTGCTGTGGATCTTCTGCTTCCATGGCCGCTTCAATCACGGTACGAATGTAATTTTGTAAATGGATAACATCCTGCTTCAGCGAGCGCCGGGTAATTTCATACAGTTGTTTGCTGGCAGTCACTTGCTGTGGTGTATCGTGCAGTGCCCGGGCGATGTCCATCACCAGGTACTGGCGTTTTATGGAGTGAGGAGCAATTTCAGAGGCTTGCTGAATGGCTTTCAGCGCATCCTCAGGCGCACTGAGTGCCATATAGCATTTCGCTTTCAAATCGAGCGCTTCGGCAAAGTAGCGATTTGACTCAAGAGCTTCATCACAAAGTGCCAGGCACTCGTCATAGGCTTGACGCTCAAAACAGATATGGGCTTGCAGTACCAGAGCCCAGCCACTGCGATGTTGTTGCAGGTTCTGGGTGAGTACTTGCTCTGCACTATCGAGTTGTTGCTGTTTAATCAGGGTTTCTGCCAGCACGCGCTTGCAAAACTGTTGGTAGCGTCCGGCCTGACTGATCTCATGCTGACAGTGTTCGATCACCTGCTCATAGTGCTCGTCGTACATGGCTTGGTACAAGGGTTTGAGCTGTTGTTTTTTTTGCTGAATTTTTTGGATCCGGCTACGAAGGACACGCTGTGAGAAAGGTTTAATCAGGTAATCATCGGGTTCCAGCTCAACAGCGCTCATTACCATGGGCACGGTGTTTTCACTGGTGACAATCATAAAGATACTGCTGGGTTTAAGCAGTTTTTTCTCCCGTAAATCCTCCAGCAATTGCTTGCCATTTTTGCCGGTGCCCAGATGATAGTCGACGAAAAGTACATCGTAGTCCATGTTAATGCACTTGGCTAATGCTTGCTCACCTGTCAGAGCGAAGGCGACATTGGTCGCACCCATTGAATAGAGGATGCCTTTAAACATCAACTGAAATGAGCGTTGGTCATCAACAATCAAAACACGCAGGTTTTCAAGTGTTTTACTTTCCATCACAACAACAGACTTGAAACGACATAGGTTAAGTGTCAGTAAAATAACGGGGGATAGCAAGAAAAATACGAGGTAGATACAGGAAAAGTGGTGGAGGGGGAAGGATTCGAACCTTCGAAGGCTGAGCCGGCAGATTTACAGTCTGATCCCTTTGACCACTCGGGAACCCCTCCACACAAGGCCTGCATCATACCAAAAAATACTTTGATGTAAAGGCGCACTCTTCATTTATTTGTTTGTTTGCCGATAAAGTCAGCAAGCGCAATTTTGGAACTGTATCCATGTTGATTCACGAGTGGCAACTTGGCCCTAAAATGAATCAGGCTCTGCATAAGCAGCAGCCTGCTGAGTTTCGGTTGTGGCGGGCCATGCTATCTGCTGCGGTTGAAGAGCAAGCCGCTTTCGTGCTGAAGCAGGCAAAAAACGACACCGCTGTGCGCTCGCTAAGGCAAATCCTTGGTGTGCCTGCAGCACGGCCGTTTAACTGGCAAGCAGGCGATCAGACCCGCAGTCAGCTATGCAGCAACGCCATGCAGCAAAGTTTTACCCAGACTCGTTTGCAGCAACAGCTTACCCCTTTGCCCTGGGTGCTAAAAGACGATGCCAAGAAACTGGATCCACGGGTTGCGGATAACCTGGATTTACACAGCCAGCGCCGGTTGTATCAAGAGGGAGTCGAGCCGGTTGAGGCAGATGCCACAGCTTTGTATGAGGTGCTGCAACAGTTGGAGAGTCAGGCCGCAGCCTGACCAGACGGTTGATGTGGCAAACAGGATTTAAACTTACGGCCACTGCCACAAGGGCAAGGATCATTACGGCCAATTTTTTGTGGAGCTTGTTCACTGACATCGCCACTGCTATAGAGCCAGCGGCCTTGCTGGTACACAAAGCAGGATAGCTCGCGAAAGCTCAGTAGATGCTGGCCCAGCAGGTACCATACCTGAAAATGGACATACCCTTCATCCACAGCCTGTGCCAGCCTTGGGAGGGGCAGAACTTGCAAAGCTACAAAGTGAACATGGTTTACAAAGTCACGGAGCTGTTCAGGGCTTTGTTCTGTTTGCAGGTCAGCTACACAACTGTTCTGTATGTAGTTCAGTTCCTGACTGCAAAATGCGCTATAGCGTGAGCGCATTAACTGTTCACAGCTTTCAGGTAGCCGCTGCCCCTTGTGATAAGGCTGGCAGCAACTGTTGTAACTTACATTCGATCCACAATAACACAGCATCGGTTCAGGGCTTTCTTGCTCGTTGTTGCTGTTGCCTGTTAGTGGCACCAGCTGGTATGGGTTGCTACACAGTATACTGTACAGCCACAGCATTCGGCCAGTACGGCGAGCTCTTGAGACTGTTGCAAATCGGTCAGTTCAGCAAAGTTGATAATGCAACTGCAGGTACCTGCCAGAATGGCTTTCTTTAAGGTACCGGCCAAGTCCTGAATCTGTTTGCGATGGATCAGTAAAATTCGATTTTGCTGCAGAGCTTCCAGTTCAGTCAGCATTTTCAATGAGGCTGTTTCTGGGGCAAGGATTAAGGTCCAGCCGCTGGCGTGCTGATGGCGTTCCAACAGCTCGTTCAGGTACTGGCTAGCTTGTTGCTCAGCCGTATTGATACAGTAATGCAAACCAGGCTGGTTGCTGATAGCGATTGGGGCTTGCTGACGACTTTGTGCTGAATTCATACCAACTCCTAACTGTTGTTATATACAGTGTATGCATATACAGTAGTTTTCTATTGATGATAAATCAAGCATTTTTTTTAGTTCAGTACACTTTTCTGTCTTCGATGCTTTCAAAACGTTCAGCGGCAAGCTCAGTAGCTTGTTGCAACTTGTCTGGCGTCATTTTACTTTGTAATGAGCGTACCAACTCAGCAGCAGATTGGTCGCGTTGAATGGCGGCAAGTAACAACCAGCAATACGCATGTTTGATCGAGGCGGGCAGACCAAGGCCCTTGATGTACATCAAGCCAAGATAATATTGAGCTTTGGCATGCCCCAGCATGGCTGCTTGTCGGAACTGCCGGGCAGCCAGAGGGAAGTCTTTACTGGCGTAGGCTTTTAAAGCGCTGGTAAAAATGGTCACGCTCATTTCGTCTGAGGCAGATCTTTGCAACAAGGATGGCAATAAAATGCCGTTGTCTTTCAGGATGGCGCCCAGTAATTGCTGATGTTCGAGCAGTTTATCTTCCAGCTCTGCCAGCGTCATTTTTTTTGTTGCCGCTAAGTGTTGGCGGCCGGTTTTAAACGTCATGGTGTGATCTCGGGCTTTCATTGCTTATTCATTCAAAGAGAGTATGGTCACAGCTATCATCGACTAAGCCAAGCATAAACCCTGCCAGAATACTTCATCATTGGGTGAAGTTTGGCTGCTGTGCGATGCATACACAGAAAATCTGCACTGGCTAGACCAATTTCTGCAAAAACTAGGGTAGACTTGTCGGGTTTTGCACAAAACCAATGGATAGTTATGTTTTTGACCCCTTATATTAATCAGCAGGCCGGTGAGTTCAGCTTTAGCCGGCATCAGGCAAGTACTTTCGCCAAAAAAATCGCCGGTGACTTTAATCCATTGCATGATGAAGATGCCAAACGATTTTGTGTGCCTGGTGATCTGATGTTTTCCTGGCTGTTAAGCCAGTATGGTATCAGCGAGCGTCTGAATTGTACCTTCGCCGGGATGGTGGCGGCGGATGTCTGGTTGCATTTCGAGCAGGAAGGCGCCGAGATCCGTATTTGTGATCGTGATGGAAAAATCTACCTGTCCCTAAGTCAGCAGGGAGCGGTTAGTAAAGATTTAGCGTTAATCGAAGCAATTGCCACCGATTACGTGCAGTTCTCTGGTAAAAATTTCCCTCATATTTTGCATCCTTTGATGCAGCAGCAGCAGGTGATGATCCATCCACAGCGACCGATGGTTATTTATGAAAGCATGGCATTGGAATTGACCGAGTTGCCGTCCTGTTTGCCACAGCTAGCTTTGTCTGATGCCAGCCTGGAAGTGTCTGGTAAGCGCGGGAGCGCTTTGCTTGACTTTAGCCTGGCTTGTGATGGTTACTCCATTGGGCAAGGTCGTAAGCGCATGATTTTAAGTAATTTATCACCTTATGATGCACCCAGTATGGAAGCCATGATTGCAGAATACAACCGGCGTAAAGCGGCTTTTGCAGCCGCCTGTTAGCGCTGAGGCCGACGGCGAAGCGCGGACACAATACGCCAGACATGCGATAATACATAGTAATAACCAGCACCCAGTAGCAAAAACAACAGCAAGACAAGGATGTCAGGCAATAACAGGTATTCAGCCAGTGCACCAATACTGGCGGCGGTACCGGCCAGGCCAAGGATAAACAGCAACGCATGGCGTGGTCCTAGCCCGAGGCGTAATGAAATATGATGCAAATGCTCACGGTCGGCTTTAAAAGGTGACTGTCCTTTGCGAATGCGTCGGAGCATGATGACGGCCATATCCAGCAGTGGAATAGCAATGATCCACAAGGCCGTCACCGGACGAAAACTGCTGGCAGCACTTTGGCTGCCTTGCAGCAACAGCCAGATCACAGTCAGCCCGATCAGCATACTCCCTGCATCGCCAAGGAATACTTTACGCAAGCCAAACCACTGTAAATTTGCCGCCAGGTAAGGGAGCAGGGCAACCATCATTAAGATGGGTAATAAAGCGATATCTTGCTGCCCCCACATCAGCATAAAAAAGGTCAAAGCCAGCATGGTTAACAGGCTCAGGCTGCCAGCTAAACCATCAATGCCATCCGTCATATTAAATGCATTGATAGCGGCAATCACTGCAATGATGGTCAGTGGTGGTCCGAACCAGCCGAGCGCTACCGGTCCAAAGCCAAACAAGTTACCAAGGTGAGCCAGGTGCAAATCCAGCAGCCACATCATGGCAATGGCGACCAGACACTGCACGATAAGCCGCAATGAAACCGACAGATCCAGCGCATCGTCCAGCGCACCCAGCACGACGATCACCAAAGCGCAGCCGATAAAGGCCCAATGCTGCATCAGGCTGGCGTCTGCCACCAGCAACCCAGCAGAAACGCCTGCAAAAACAGATAAACCACCAATAAGCGGTACCTTGCCCTGATGCTGTTTGCGGCCCTTGGGTATATCCAGCAGACCCATGCGGTGCGCCAATGGCAACAAGGCTTTCAATGCCAGAGCCGTGATCAGAAAGCAACAAATAACAGGCCAGAACAGCGAATACATACGTATCCTTTTTTGTTATGCTGAGCAATAAGTTAGAATTCAGCTTACAGTCATTCAGCTTGCGCTAGGCTGAACAAACGATAAAACTCCCGACGTATGAGATAGAGTGATGCAAATTTTGCTGATTAGCAATATGGGGCCCAAGCCATCGTCACCGGTGCAGGGGCAGTTTATCGAGCAACAGCGTCAGGCACTGCCGATCGTTACTGCCTACCACTGGATGCGCTGGCATCATGATGGTGTGTTAAACCGGTGGTTTAAATACCCCGTCTGGCTGCTGGATTTTGTACTGCGTTTTGTGTTTTGTCGTCAGCGTTATGACATTCTGCATGTGCACTTTTTTTACCCAACGATTTGGTTGGCGATTTTATACAAGTGTCTGCGTTATCGCTCGGCTAAGATTGTTGTGACATGCCATGGCAGCGATATTTATCGCTATCAACCTGCAGGTAGGGTCTATCGCTGGTGTGCAGGATGGGTGGATCAATGGATTTTTGCCAGTGCGCCTTTGCAACAAGCCTTTTACCGGCAGCCTGCCGCAGCTCGGGTGTTGGCGGCCGGTATTTCAGCAGACTATGCAGCTGCCAAACGGTTGGCAAAGCAGGATAAAGACATCGACTTGTTGTTCGTTGGCAGCCTGAATGACAACAAAGGGCTGGACCGGCTGGAGCAACTATTGCCGCACTTGCCTCAGCAGAGCATCTGCATTGTCGGGCAGGGCCCAGCATCGCAAAAAGTAAGGCAGTGGCAACAGCAGTACCCTAAGCTTCAATGGCTACCTAGCCAGAGCCAGCGGGAACTGAAAACATGCTATCAGCGTAGTAAGGTGTTGGTGAGCTTGTCCCGGCAGGAGTCATTTGGGCTGGTGATGACGGAAGCGTTGGCCTGCTATACCCCGGTGATTGCCACCGAAACCGATGGTGCCAAAGCCCAGTTGAGACCTGAGTTTGGTTGGATCATCAGTCAGCAGCAAACCGAAACAGCCCTTATCAATCAACTGCTACAGCAGCTGAAGCTATGCTGGCAGTTACCAGAGACTGAGTATCAACAGATGCAACAGGCCGGTCACCACTATGCGCAAACACAGTTGTTGCCGGTGATTGCCAGCGAATTAATGCGTATTTATCAGCATCTCTATCAACAAGGCCAAGTATGAACTCCAGTACCCCAGGAAAAACAGCGACTATAGCCAGCGTGCAAATTGGACCTGTTAAGGTCGGTGCTTTTTTGCATCAGCAGCAGTTGCTGGAAACCATTATTGATTTGAATGGCAGGGTATTTGCCGGCGCTGCTATTGCTATCAATCCTGAGAAAATTATGGCTGCCCGCCAGGATCCTCAGGTCGCTGCTATGCTCAGCCAGGCTGAGCTTCGTTACGCGGATGGGATTGGTGTCGTGTTGCTGATGCGCAAGCGTTTAAACCAGCCGGTACAGCGCATTCCGGGTTGTGAGCTTTGGCAAAGTTTGATGCTGCGTTGTGCCGACTACCAGGTACCGGTGTATTTAGTGGGTGCCAAAGCTGAAGTACTGGCACAAACCAAAGCCGGGTTGTTGCAGCAAGGTGTGCCGGTGGTGGGAGCAACCGATGGCTACTACGAGGATGAGCAGCAGCTGCTGATTGACATCCGCCAAAGCGGTGCCAAAGTCATCCCGGTTGCGATGGGCTCACCCAGGCAAGAGCAATTGATAGAGCGATTGCGTCAGCAATTGCCTGATTGTTTTTTTATGGGGGTTGGTGGCAGCTTTGATGTATTTACCGGTCAGGTCAAACGAGCTCCGGCACTGTTGTGCCGGTTGCATCTGGAGTGGTTGTACAGATTGCTGAGCCAGCCCAGCCGCATTGGTCGGCAGGGGCGTCTGTTGCACTATCTGTGGTTAGCGTTATGGGGGCGATTATGAAGCAGGACTTACCATTGATCAGTGTGTATATGCCAACGCATAACCGCAAGCAGATGGCGGCAACCGCCATTGACTCAGTGTTGGCGCAGGACTACCCCAATTTTGAGCTGATCGTGGTCGATGATGGCTCGACGGATGACAGCTGGAGCTTTTTGCAACAAACCTATGGCCAACACCCCAGGGTGCGGTTGTTGCATCATGAGCAAAGCCAGGGGGCTTGTGCGGCAAGAAATACCGCTATCGCAGCTGCCAAAGGAGAGTATGTTACCGGGCTGGATGACGATGATGTGTTCTATCCGGATCGTCTATCCAGTTTGTTGGCAGCTTTTGAGCCGGGCGATGCGATGGTCTGTTCGGGCTATGTATGGCACTACGGAACCACCACCAAGCCATGTTTTGCCGAAGATGCCATCGTCACGCTCGACACTCTGCTGGATTTGCATACCTTATCGAACCAGGCACTGGTGCCAACCGAGTCCATGCGAGCCCTGGGTGGTTTTGATACGCAGCTGGCAGCGTTTCAGGACTATGATATGTGGGTGCGTGTGGTCGCCCGTTTCGGACCTGCCCGACGCATTGCGCATATCAGTTATCAGGTAAATGCGGGGCATGAAGCCGGCCGTATCAGTGGTTCGCCAAAGCGTTTGCAGGCCCATGATGATTTTGTGGCGAAGCACCGGGCTTTGATGTCAGGACGAAATTTGCAAAATCAGGCTTTTTATCGCCACAGTATGCAGCAATTGCCGATGTCGCTCAGTCAGCTGTGGCGCAGCAGCCGCTATGGTTTAAAGGCATTGAAATGCCGCTATTACCTGAAACAAAAGTTTTCCTGGTTAAGCAGGTTACGGTTAAAGTTACTGCAAAAAGGCTGGCGGGGGTTATTTGATTAAACAGAGCACCACCATAACTGGCTTGCATGTCATTTTCCTGCTGGCGGCTTTTAGCTTGCTGCTTGATATGCTGCAAGGTGCACTGCAAAGTCAGGGCATGATTGGCTTGCCTGTGGCTCAGGCTTATAAGGGGGCCTTGCTGGTTGCCATGCTCTGGCTACTCAACAGCAGCGACAAGCGCTTTCTGTTGATCGTGGCCGGCTTAGCGCTCAGCCTCATGCTCGGGCCTTTCGTCACGCAATGGCAACTCCGGCCTGCGCTGGGCTTTAGCCAGGAGCTGATGCTTATCGGCAAGTTGTTTGCGCCCTTGGTTGCATTGGTAGCATTTGCGCGGTTCACCCGTTTGGAACCACAGCTCGCCCGGCAAAGCCTGCAGCGGCTCATGCTGTGTTTTAGCCTGGTGTTGCTGCTGAATTTTGTGTTTGGCTTTGCCGGTCTTGGCTACGCCGCGTACAGCCCGATGGAACAAATTGAGTTAGGCTCGCTGGGAAGCAGTGGTTTTTTTGTCTCGGCCAATGAACTCTCTGCTTTATTAGTGATCCTGGCCGCTTTTCTGCTGCATCAATGCTGGGCCAAAAACAAAGCGCTTTATCTGGTGGTGCTGCTACTGGCGTTGTTTTGTGCACTGCAATTGTTGACCAAAACGGCCCTGTTGGGTGTGCTGTTGTTGGCTGCGCTGATCCCTGTATTGCATCAGGAAGCGGAGCGGCGCAGACAGTTCGCACTGGTGATGGCTGCGCTGGCGATGGTGGTGCTGATCAGCAGCCCGCTTTGGCTGCCAGCTTTACTAACACAGCTTGGTTTGTATCAAAAACTACTATGGGTCTGGCAGGAAAAAGGCGTGTTAGGCCTGGTTTTGTCATCGCGTGAGCTGTATATGCAGCAAAATCTGCAGATAGTGACTGAGCATTTTCCACCCTGGCATTGGGTATTGGGAGTCGGGCAAGCCGGTATCGCCCTCTATCAAAAGAAATACTTTGCTGAGTCCGACTTTTTTGACTTGCCGGTGTTTTTTGGTGCCATAGCGTTGTTGTTTGCTCTTGGCTGGTTTGCTTACCTGCTGTGGCTTAGCTGGCAGGCGAGGGGGATTGCCGAGGGGCGGGTGCTGTTGCTAGTGAACAGCCTTTTGTTGCTGCTTGCTGCGCTGGCCGGTCATGTTCTGACCTCTGGCCTGTTGTGGCTGCCCTGGGGTTGTTGGTGTGGGTACCAACTGGCTACACAAACTAGGCTGGCCGCTGAAAAAAGGAGTTTGTTGTGACCGATTTTATTCAACTGATGTTGTATCCGCACAACTTGTTTTTGTATGCGTTACTGCTTGCCGCTGTGGCTTACCGCAAAAAGGGCCTGTGGCTGTTGTGGCTGGTATTTTATTTGCTGGGCAATAGCTTTGTTACCAACCAGGTACGGCACTGGCAGTTGCAGCAATTGGACAACCAGGCAGCCATTGAGCGTGATGTCACCCTGGTCCTGCTTGGTTGCGGTGGCTCTGAGCAGAATCTACCGGCTTGTGCCCGCAACCGGCTGGATCATTTGCTGCAGGAAACTGCGGGCCAGAGCTTCCCTGTGGTGATTACTACACGGCACTGTGTGCCTTATGTGCACTATTTACAACAGCACGGCTTTCGTGGCGCCATGGATTGCTTTGATGGTGGCGATAACACTTATCAGGAGTTTTATCAGCTGGCTGCTCGTTTTCAACACCAACAACCGCTGAGATTTATCAGCAGTGATCATCATGGCTGGCGGGTGCAACGGCTGATCCAATTGCACCAGCTCAATGGGCAGTTTTCCGCGGCCAGCACCAGTACTTACCGGCCACTGCCATGTCGCTGGCACTGTTGGTTGACAGTGAATCTAAGCAATTATGACTTTTATGCCAAGTTAAGCGGTGAGTGGTTTAGTTATGCCAGCTACCGACTCAGCAGGCGCTGGCACAACTGGCAGCCAGAGACTAAAAAGGCCTTAACAGAGTAAGGCCTTGGTATTTTGGTTGTTGCTGTGGATTAATTGTCGGTGTTGTGCGGACAGTTATTTTTTTGCTCACACTCACCGTACAAATACAAACTATGGTTGGTAAGTTTTAGGCCATTCTTAGTGGCAATTTCCAATTGCTTACGCTCTATGGTGTCGTCTTCAAATTCAATCACCCGACCACAGTTGAGGCAGACCAGGTGGTCATGATGGCTGTTGCCGGTCAGCTCGAATACCGACTTGCCACCTTCGAAATGATGGCGGGTTAACAGGCCAGCATCATCAAATTGGTTCAATACCCGGTACACAGTAGCCAGACCAATATCTTCACCTGACTCAAGCAATAACTTGTACACATCTTCGGCGCTGATATGCTGATTGTTGGGATCTTGCAGGATCTCCAGGATTTTCACGCGCGGCAAGGTCACTTTAAGACCCGCTTTACGAAGTTCGGTATTGTGATCAGTCATAGCATGCTTCAGTTAGTCAACATAACTTCGATTATAAAGCCATTGCAGCTTTAATCAAATGCTAATTCTGCCATCTGCTCAGTGGTTAAGCATTCAACGTAAACTTGCACTGCGGTGTCGCTCAGGTAGAATAGCTGTACCAGGTCATACCAGTTGAGAGTGCGCATGCAGTGGGCCATGAAGCCAGGGTTGATGAAGCGGTTGCTGAACCTGTGGCCTCCCTTTTTCTTTAGTGGCATCCGGGTAGAAATCATCCGGGATGATTTCTGCTATGTACGGGTCCGGTTGAAATCCAGACCCTGGACCAAAAACATCAATCGCAGTCAGTTTGGTGGCTCGATGTTTGCGATGACCGATCCGATTTATCCTTTGATGATCATGGGGGCTTTGGGCAAGGATTATCATGTCTGGGACAAAAAAGCGGATATTGACTTTATTGCTCCAGGCAGAGGGCCTTTAACGGCGGAATTCTGGCTGTCGGATGCGGTACTGGCGGATATTAAAGCCGCTACAGACGATGGTGATAAGCATTTCCCGGAGTTTCTTGTGCACATCAAAGATCAGCAGGGTGCTATCGTTTGCGAAGTAAACCGAACCATTTATGTGCGTAAAAAACGCTCGGCCAGGTGAGTGAGTGTGCGAAGGTGTGAGCACACCTTCGCAACCGTTTTATCGACGGCGAGCAAAACCTACCAACAACAAACTACTGAGCAGCAGCGCCAGCGAGGCTGGCTCTGAAACGGCAGTGACCGACGTTTGCGCTACATTCAGAACATAATTGTATTCAGTACCAAAGCCAAAGCCAGATTTGCCACCTGCTACCAGAGTATAGAAGCCGGTATAACTGAGCAATAGGTCGTTAACCCAGCTATCCGCCATAAAGGTACTGGTGCCGCCAATATAGAGGGCGCTACCAGTATTGCTGCTGTTGTTGAATAAACCCAGCAGCAGATCCTGAGCAGTGATTTCACCAAAGTAGATGCTAAAACCACCAACAAAATCTGAACCGGTCAGCATGTCCACACTCAGCAGGTCACCGGCGGTGGCTTCAAAGCCCCACAAGTTTACCTGTTCACTCCAGCTATTTAGTCCAAACAGCGGTGGGTTGACCCAGCTGCTGGCACTGGTGACCGTGCCCTGGTAATTACCCGAACCACTCAGCTCACCAAAGTAATGCAATGGTAAGGCTTTGAGCTGAAAGGAACACAGCAACACAACGATCATCACGAATGATTTCATGGTAAAACTCCTGTTATAAAATACCGTCGTTCCATGGGCCTGTGATGGCAAGGGTAATGCCGGGAGTTTGAATATTGACAAACATCCAGCGATCGTGAAAACAAACACCCGCCATTTCTGAGCTCTGATAGTTTCCAGGGTTAATTCGGCTGGCAACGCCCGGATAGATACTATCGACTGCGGCAATATCCGCGGCCGAAAGCACGGTGTTATTGCGGGCAAACTCAAAAACATTGCCACTTGGCGTCAGGCCCATCAAGCGCTGCAAGGAACCACTGCGATCTTCACAAATGATGATGCCACCACGTGGGCTTACGGCCAGGTTATCCGGGGATACCGGGTGCGTCAGCTGATTGGTGGTTTGAAATATCATGGTGAGGGTGTTTCTGCGTGGATCAAAGGCAAAAATTTGACCCCGGCCAATGGCACCACCACTGGTAGAGTCGAAATAAATTAACCCGGTGTCGTACCAGGCTCCTTCCAGGCGGGCAAAGCGTGCTGCGCCCTTGTTGAAGCCCTGAGTGTAGTTGCGAGGGTTAATGGACTCAGGCTCATCAATCACCACCCACTCGATATCCCAGCTGGTACCATTCGGATAGTTACCCCGTAAATCAGCGTTAAAAATCTCGGTCGCTTTTAACATCTCAAGCACGCCACCGGCTGCCAGATTGCCATATTCAAATGGGCGGAAGCGATAGAATCCAGAGGAGGTGCCTGCATCTTCGGTCATGTAGACATACCCTGTGACCGGATCGGTAGCAGTTGCTTCATGAGCTCGGCGGCCCATGGCTTTCAGAGGTACCGGGTTGGCTAAACCGAAGCCAGGAACTTCGAAAATCCAGCCGTGAGGAACGCCATTGTAGGTTGCCGTGGTTTCTTCGCAGGTCAGCCAGGTCCCCCAAGGGGTTAAACCTCCTGCGCAGTTGGTCGAGGTGCCGCTGATGCTCATGTAGGAACCAAGCCAACGCCCGGCAATAGGATCAAACAACAAGTTGCTGGTACCACCGGGAGCTGCCGGGTTGTAAATGGCTGGTGATGGGACTGCCGTGCCGGCACCTCGGATTTCATGGTTACGGACCAGTGAGATGCTGCTCCCCTGGCTCATCACGACCGCCATACCATCATGCACTCCCGGGGTTGGGGTACGGTCCAGCATGGTTTGCCCATGCCAGCCATAGGATAGATAACGAAAGCCGGCAGGTAGCTGCAACAGCGGAAGGCCGGTGACTTCATCAGCTACAGGTGAGAGAGGTCCATAATCTTTACTAAAAGCAGAGGCATTGCCACTTGCCAGGGCACCGAAGGAAATGGCAGCAGCGCCAACGGCACTGCCTTTCACAAAATCACGCCGGTTTAAAATAGGTTGAGCAGTTGAGGTCTGCTCCATTGGGTCGGTTATTGTCTGGTTGTCCATTGCTTACTCCGAAAGTTTGTTGTTGTGATTGTGCGAAGTCATCGCTGCACCGGACACAAGATAAGCCAACCAGATGACGCAAAGGTGATGTTAAAATGAACTTTATGGTTCATTTTGATGTATTTTGTGTGACTGATTCAGCTTGAGCTGACGAGCATGCTGCCAGCGCTGCTCCAGTCGGATGAGCACTATGGAAAGCTCATACAGCAAAAGTATCGGGGTTCCGAGTGCAATTTGTGAAATCAAATCGGGTGGGGTAATGATGGCTGCCACCGCGAAGGTTGCAACGATGGCATAGCGCCGGCTTTCTGCCAGGCCTTGGGCCGTGACGATGCCCGTTTTTGCCAGTAAAAATAGCAGGATAGGGAGCTGAAAACTGATACCAAATGCCAGCACCAGTCGCATCACCAGGTGTAGATACTCGCTTACTCTGGCTTCCAGTTGTACTGCAATGCGTTGCTCCGTTGCTGTGGTTTCAAAACTCAGAAAGAACTCCCAGGCCAGTGGAAATACCAGGTAATATGCCAAAGCTGCTCCGGCCAGAAACAGTAAGGGAGTACTAAGCATCAACACTAAGGTGTAACGACGTTCGTGTTGGTACAAAGCCGGAGCCAGGAATCGCCACAATTGCAACAAGGCAAATGGCAGCGTGAGTAACATGGCAGCAAAAAGCGCAACCTTCAGTTGAGTCATAAAGGCTTCATGCAAGCCGGTAAAAATCATCCTGCGGCTGTTTGGATCGTCAAAGCTTTGTACTAAAGGCTGCAACAAGAAATTGTAAATTTGCTCCGATACCAGATAGCAGCCAATGAATGTCAGTGCAAACAGACCAAAACAAAGTAGCAGCCTGCTTCGAAGTTCCAGCAAATGACTCAGTAATGGAGCCCTGGTCAAGTCCAGTGCATCATCCTTCATGGCGGAGCTCCGTTTTTTTGGCGGTATGCGGTTGCTCAAGTTCAGCCATGGCTTGGTGGTATTCTTGCTCAATCCGCTGGTTTTCTGCGGCATCCCTGCTAGGTTCGGGGCGCTCCATCGCATGGCGGACATGCTCTGGCAGTAAATCGTAGTAGCTGGGTGCTTTGGTTGGATCATCGCCCTTGGCTAACTCCATCTCGGTTTCCAGCCGGTGTAATTTTTGTTGCATGTCCAGATACAAGCGGCGCCCTTTACTCCAGATCTGACCAATACCACGGGCAAGTTTGGGTAAATCTTTCGGCCCAACCACAATCAAGGCTAATATGGCTAAAAACACCAGTTCCATCCAACTTAGATCAAACATAGTCATCTCGATTTGCTGCAGATAGACAAAAGCTAGCAAAGCAATGTGACTTTTCTGTGTCAAAGGGGGGAGGCTAGTTATTTTTTCATCAAGTTCAAAAATGCCATCGTAATGTCACAAAGTTGCACCATGCTCAAAGCAGGCAAAAAGCAATCGAGGCAATTATGGCGCTAAGTTTTTGGCAGATCTTGTTGGTAGTGGTGTTATTTTTATTGTTGTTTGGCCGTGGGAAAATTCCACAGTTGATGTCGGATGTGGCAACTGGCATTAAAAGTTTTAAAAAGGGCATGCAGGAAGATGAAGCCACATCGCGAGAAAAGACGAAGTCAGAACAGACCGCATCGTTATCAGCGAGCATGAAGCAGGATAAAAGCGAATAAAAAAGGACATGTCTGGCATGCCCTTATTGCTGTGTTTACAGGCCTTCGAGCTCTTTTAAACACATTTCATCGTACACCTGTTTGCACCAGGCTTTGACCCGTTGCTCGGTCAGCTCGGGCTGGCGGTCTTCATCAATGCCAAGACCGATAAAGTGATTGTCGTCGGCCAGGGCCTTGGACGCGACAAAGTCATAGCCTTCGGTTGGCCACAGACCAACCAGGATAGCGCCTTTGGGTTCAATGATATCGCGCAACGTGCCCATCGCATCCAGGAAGTACTCGGCATAATCTTCCTGATCGCCACAGCCAAAGATCGCAACCAGCTTATCGGTGAAATCGATGGCCTCCAGCTCCGGGAAAAAATCATCCCAATCGCACTGAGCTTCGCCGTAATACCAGGTTGGAATACCGAGCAACAACAGATCGAAGTTGGCGATGTCTTCTTTGCTGCTTTTGGCAATATCCCGCACTTCTACCAGGTGCTTGCCCAGCTCTTTCTGGATCATTTTGGCGATGTGCTCGGTGTTGCCGGTATCACTGCCGAAAAAAATACCTACAGTTGCCATAGATGCATGCCTTTTACTTAATTAAAACTTTGGTTAAAACCTGCTCCAGATAAGCGCTGCGGGTGAGGTGCGCTTGCTCTGCTGCTGCTGAAAGCTGCTGATAAAGCTCAGCAGGTACTTTAAATTCAATACGCTTCAAGCCTTTTTCCCGATCGCGCTTTACCTGATTGCGCTTATTAAACTTTAGCTGCTCCTGGCGCGGTAACAGGTTGGTACGAGGCCGGCCCGGCCGTTTTTCCTGCGCAAATAAATCGGGCGTGGTGCGGTCACTACTGCTTTTGGCCATCAACCCAGCCCTTGTGTTTCGTAAATGAACTGGATGATGCCTTTGGCGATAAAGCCGGCACAACCGGTAAAGAGCACGATCCAGACAAACACCCGGCCAAACAGTGGCACCTTGCCACGCTTTAACACGTCTTGAATGGCCATACCAATAAAGAAAAACAAGATGGCCAGACCAATCCAGAGTGCCAACGATTCGTACAACTCAATATCGTAACCCATAATGCGCACACCGCCAGAAAAAAACGGCGGCACTATAGCATAAAGCGGCTAAGAATTTCTTGTTTTATCACAAATTCATTGCTCGAAAATCAACCGGCTAAGCCGATTCTGCCTGCAAAAAATCCAGCACAATTTTATTGAAAGCTGCCGGTTTCTCCGCATGCAACCAGTGGCCAGCGCCGTGAATGATTTTGGCTTTCGCTTGTGGCAGCAGCGCCTGGATCGCGCTTTGGTGGCTGGCTTCAATGTAATCCGAGTTGGCGCCTTTAATAAAGAGTACCGGGCCGGAATAGGGTGCGCCTGCGGGTGCTGCTAACACCTGCGAATAGCAGCGCGCGATCACCGGCAGATTGCAGCGCCAGTGAAAGCGGTCGTTTTCTTTCACCAGGTTTTTCAATAGAAACTGCCGTACACCCGGCTCCTTAATGGTACGCGCCAATTGCTGATCTGCCTCCTGGCGCGAACTCAGGCTATCCAACGGCACACTTTGCATGGCGTCAATAATGCTGCTGTGGCGATCGTCGTACTGCACCGGGGCAATATCTGCCACCAGCAAGGCCTTAACCCGCTCGGGGGCCTGCAAGGCGATTTGAATAGCGGTTTTACCGCCCATGGAGTGACCCAGCAGATAAAAGCTGCTGGCATCCGCCGGCAAGCTGTCCAGCACAGCCTGGGCCATCTCTGGGTAATTCATACTATCGCAGTGAGGGGAGCGGCCATGGTTGGGTAAATCAACGCTTACGACCGTGAAAAATGGCGCAGCGGCCCGGGCAATGCCCGCCAGATTATCCTGGCTGCCAAAAAGACCATGCAGCAACACCAGATAGGGGCCGCTGCCACGTTGCTCTGTAAAAAGTTTCATGACAATCCTGTGACTTTTGAGCCCGGAGCATTGGGCTTGATGCAATTGTGGGGTATGGTAGCAGAAACGAGCAACCAGACGATACAGGCTGGTATCTGCTCGGGTGGCTTTATATAATGGCCAAAGACCAAGAACCGAACCTTTCGCAACAGGCCAAAAGCATGAAAACCATTGAAATAGATGAAGAGTTGTACCAGTACATCGCCAGCCAAACCCAGCAAATTGGTGAGAGTGCCTCACAGATCCTGCGCCGTTTGCTGCTGGGCTCAGCCGATGCTGTGGTGCCAGCCACAGAAGGCAGTTCATCCACGCTTGGCAAAACCGATGCGACTGAGCCATCGAAGGCTGCCAGTAAAGGCCAGGCCGACGACAGCAAACCCAGTGCTAAAGGCTCGGTGTTTGATCGCATCAGCCGGCAGGACTTGCAAGCTGAGTCCAGCATTGTCGGCCGTTTTTTACTGATTTTATCAGCTCTGGCCAAGACTCATCCCAAGCATTTTGCCAAGGTATTGGAAATTAAAGGCCGTGATCGGCAGTATTTTGGTCGCAGCGACAGTGAACTGCTGCAATCGGGCAGCAGTACCAATCCGAAAGCCATTCCGGACAGTGACTTTTGGGTGATCACCAACTCCAACACCACCCGGAAAAAAATGATGCTGACCGAAGCTGCGTTAAAGCTTGGCTACAGCGACACGGAAGCAGAACAAATACGCGATTTATTATAAGGAAGCCATTATGTCTGTTCACCCGAATGCTGGCCAGGTTGCCAGTCAGGATCAGTTGATCAATGTCTGTCAGCTGGTGAGTAGTTATTATGAACTAAAGCCTGATGCTGCCAATCCGCAACACCAGGTGAGCTTCGGGACTTCAGGCCATCGTGGCAGTGCCCTGGTGCATGCCTTTAATGAACCGCATTTGCTGGCCATTAGCCAGGCGGTGGCCGAATACCGCCAACAAGCCGGAATTACCGGCCCGCTCTTTGTTGGTAAGGACACCCACGCCTTATCGGAGCCTGCTTTTGCCTCGGTGTTGCAGGTGCTGGTGGCCAACGGCGTGCGGGTGCGCATCCAGCAAGGGCAGGGCTTTACGCCGACCCCTGTGGTGTCTCATGCCATTCTTTGTCATAACAAAACGCATGCTGAGCAAGCCGATGGTCTGGTGATCACCCCCTCGCACAACCCACCGCAAGATGGGGGGATTAAATACAACCCGCCGCATGGCGGACCGGCTGACAGCGATGTAACCGATGCCATTCAGCGCCGAGCCAATCAGTTGATGGCAGCAGATCTGGCTGGTGTGAAGCGAGTGACTTTAGAGCAGGCACTGGCATCCCCTTTGTGCGAAGCTATCGATTACATTGCGCCTTATGTTGAAGATTTGCAGCAGGTGGTGGATATGGCCGCCATTGCCAAAGCCGGCATTCGCATCGCGGTCGACCCGCTGGGCGGCTCTGGTATTGATTACTGGCCAGTGATCGCGAAACGCTATGGGCTCGACCTCACGGTGGTCAACGACAAAGTCGATCCAACCTTTGGTTTTATGCCGCTGGATAAAGACGGGGTGATCCGCATGGACTGCTCGTCGGCTTATGCCATGAGCCATCTGATCCAATTAAAAGATCAATACGACATCGCCATTGGCAATGATCCGGATTTTGATCGCCACGGCATAGTCACCCGCAGTGGCGGCCTGATGAATCCCAACCATTATCTGGCGGTGGCCATCAACTACCTGCTTAGCAACCGCCCGGCCTGGTCAACGGAGCTTAAAATCGGCAAAACCCTGGTTTCCAGTGCTTTGATTGACCGAGTGGTGGCGGCCCGTGGCCGTACTTTGTACGAAGTGCCGGTTGGCTTTAAGTGGTTTGTCGATGGTTTGGCCGATGGTAGTGTTGCTTTTGGTGGCGAAGAAAGCGCTGGTGCTAGTTTTCTGCGCTTTGACGGCACCGCCTGGAGTACCGACAAAGATGGCTTTATTTTGGGGCTGTTAGCCGCCGAAATGCTGGCTAAAACCGGGGTAGATCCATACCTGCAGTATCAGGCGCTGACCAAAGAGTTGGGTAGCCCTTTATACCGGCGCTTAGATGCAGCGGCCAGCCCGGCGCAAAAGCAAGCACTAAAACAACTGGATGCCAGCAGTGTGGCGCAAACTGAACTGGCAGGTGATGCTATTTTGGCGGTGATGACCAAAGCGCCGGGTAACCAGGCAGGGATAGGAGGAGTTAAAGTGGTGACTAAGAATGGTTGGTTCGCTGCTCGGCCATCAGGTACCGAAAACACCTACAAAATTTATCTGGAAAGCTTCGTCGATGCCAAACACATGGCTCGGCTCGAAGCCGATGCCAAAGCCTTTGTCGATGCTGTTTTTGCCGCCATCAAGGAGTGATGGCGCTAAATAGTGTAATATTCTTACGATAATTTATTGTCAATGCCACTGCAAACGTATTCCTGCCTTGTTTTTTGTAATCTTTTTACATTTAATAGCAGGAAATCTTTCACTTGTCTGAGCTTGGCGACCAGCTAAGCTTAGCAAGCAGCCAGCAGCATGTGTTTTCGCTCTGGCTGTGAATGACAGGTGAGCTTCTAACCAACAGGATTGGCAATGACTAAGAAAACTACTTCCAAAAAACCGGCTTCTGCCGCCTTGCAGCTAACCGCCGAGCAGTTGAAAGAGCGTATCGTACGTCATCTGCATGCGACCCTGGGCACCGATATCAACAAGGCCAGCCCACAAGCCTGGTGGCGGGCAACCTGTGCCGCTGTCAATGAAGCGGTGTTTGATGGCCTGCGCACCACCCAGCGTGAGCACTATCAGCAAGATACCCGGGCGGTACATTATTTTAGCCTGGAATACCTGATGGGCCGTCTATTTAGCAACAATTTGCACAACCTGGGCCTGTATCAGTCGGCCAAACAAGCGCTGGCTGAGCTGGGGCATGATATTGCCGATTTAGAGGACCAGGAAGAAGACATGGCGCTTGGCAACGGTGGCTTAGGTCGTCTTGCTGCTTGTTTTATCGACTCGCTGGCCACCATGAACCTGCCTGCGGTCGGTTATGGAATTCATTACGAGCATGGTTTGTTCCAGCAGGAGTTTCAGGCTGGCCGGCAAATCGAGCGACCGGACAGCTGGCGCGAGTATGGCAACCCCTGGGAGATTTGCCGGCCCGAGTCGGTGCAGGAAATCTCGGTCTATGGCTATGTCGAAACAGTGTACGACTTGCAAGGCCGGATGAAGAAAGTCTGGCACCCGGGACGCATCATCAAAGGGGTACCCTGGGATATTCCGATTGTGGGCTACCATGGCAGCTCGGTCAATGTGCTGCGCTTATGGGAAAGCCGCGCCAGTGATTTCTTTAACTGGGATGTGTTTAACTCCGGCGGTTACGTCGATGCCTCGCGTGAGAACATCGAAGCGGAGACCATCTCCAAAGTACTGTATCCGAACGATGAAACCGAAGCGGGCAAAGAGCTGCGGTTAATTCAGCAGTATTTCTTCTGCTCCTGCTCGTTAAAAGACATTATTCGCCGCTACAAACGGGCCCATGGCGATGACTGGAGCAAGTTCCCGAAACAAGTGGTGATTCAGCTGAACGATACCCACCCGGCGGTGGCGATTCCGGAGTTGATGCGGATTCTGGTTGACCGTGCTGATATGCAGTGGGATGAAGCCTGGGGCATTTGCCAGCAAGTCTTTGCCTACACCAACCATACCTTGCTACCAGAAGCACTGGAAAGCTGGTCGGTGCGGATGTTTGAAAAAGTACTGCCGCGCCATCTGGAGATCATTTACGAAATCAACCGCCGTTTCTTGCTGGAACAGGTGGATGTGCGCTGGCCGGGCGACAACGATAAAAAGCGCAAACTTTCCATTATCGAAGAAGGCCATCAGCCGATGGTGCGGATGGGGCATTTGTCCGTCGTCGGCTCGTTCCGGGTCAATGGCGTGGCCGAAGTGCACTCCAAGCTGGTGCAATCCGATTTATTCCCGGAAATGGTGGCACTGTGGCCAGATAAGTTCACCAATGTTACCAATGGCGTCACGCCACGGCGCTGGTTAAAAGCCTGCAACCCACGGTTGTCGTCGATGCTGGACCGGCTGGTCGGCAGCGACTGGCCAACCGATTTAAAGCAATTGTCAAAATTGGCTGCCCATGCTGATGATCCTAAAGTGCAGGATGACTTTATGGCCATCAAGCAGCAAAACAAAGCCGATTTGGCCAAAGTGATTCAGGATCTGACCGGCGTGGCGGTGGATCCGGCGGCCATCTTTGATATTCAGATCAAACGGCTGCACGAGTACAAGCGTCAGCATCTGAATCTGTTGCATATTCTGGCACTGTACCGTCGTATTCTGCAAAACCCGGATTACGACATGGTACCGCGGGTGTTTATTTTTGGCGCCAAGGCGGCACCGGGCTACAAGCTGGCGAAAGAGATCATCTATGCCATCAATAAAGTGGCCGAGAAAATCAACCACGACAAGCGGGTGAAAGATCGCATCAAAGTGGTCTTTATGCCGAATTACCGGGTGACGCTGGCCGAGAAAATGATCCCGGCAGCGGATGTATCGGAGCAAATCTCCACCGCCGGTAAAGAGGCTTCCGGTACCGGCAATATGAAACTGGCGTTAAACGGTGCCATTACGGTGGGTACTTTGGATGGGGCTAACATCGAGATTGCCGAGGAAGTGGGCGAGGACAACATCGCCATCTTTGGCTTAACGGTCGATGAAGTCAAAGCACTGCGCCAAAGTGGTTACCACAGCCGGGATTACTACCACCACAACCCGGAGATCAAAGCCGTACTGGACTGGCTGGAAACCGATTACTTCACACCGGGCAAACCGGGCGAGCTGGCGGCCATCAAGCACAGCCTGCTGGAAGGCGGCGATCCTTACCTGGTGCTGGCCGACTTTGAAGGCTACCAGGCGGCGCAGCAGCAAATCGACGGCTGGTACCGCGACAAAGCCGGCTGGGCGAAAAAAGCCATCATGAACACCGCCTGTGTCGGTAAATTCACCTCGGATCGCTCCATTCAGGATTACGTGGATCGGGTCTGGCAATTAAAGCCATGCAAAATGAACTAAGCGCTCTTGCTTTTTTAAACGTATAAATCAACACAAAGTCCCGGCCTACTGCCGGGATTTTTAAATCACTAAGAGCCAGATTTACTAAGTTTTTTTTATTTACTCCTCAAATTGCCTTTGTATTTTGGTAACCTCAATCTGGTGGTATACTGCATTGCAATGTTTACCACAGCATGCCATGTTGTCCATTTTTTCCTTCCTAATGCAATGGACACACTTTCTGTATCGATCATCCACGCTTGTATGACTAATGGGTAGGTATGTTTTTAATTGATCAATTAATATTACTGGGATCTGTGTTGGTGTTACTGGGGATTTTATCCAGTAAGTTATCGGCGCGTCTTGGCATGCCCATGCTGGTGTTTTTTTTGCTGGTTGGCATGCTGGCCGGTGAAGAGGGACTTGGTCGGGTCGTTTTTGACAGCCCTGAGTATGCCCATGCGATGGGGACTCTGGCTCTGGCACTGATTCTGTTTGATGGTGGCCTGCAAACTCCTTTGAAGTCCATCAAGCAAGTCTGGAAACCAGCTTCTTTGATGGCAACCCTCGGGGTCTTTCTAACCGCGGTGATTACCGGCTATGCCGCGAGCTATGTGCTGCCGATCAGCATATGGGAAGGCATGCTGCTTGGAGCTATCGTCGGCTCCACCGATGCTGCTGCCGTATTCTCTTTGCTGCGAAATGCCGGTATTAACCTTAACAAGCGGCTTAAAGCAACGCTTGAAATTGAGAGTGCCTCCAACGATCCAATGGCCATTTTCCTGACCATTGGTTTGTTGGAGATCATCATCAACGATTTGAAGCCGGGTTGGAGCCTGCTGCAACTTTTTGTCCTGCAAATGGGCGGTGGGGCACTGGTCGGGCTTTTGGTTGGTTACCTGACGATTAAGTTGGTGAATCGTATTCATTTGCAAGCCAGTGGCTTGTACCCGGTGTTGGTAACCAGTGCTGGTTTGCTGGCCTTTGGTCTCGCCGCTAATCTGGGTGGTAGTGGATTTTTGGCGATATTTATCTGTGGTGTCATGATTGGTAATCAGCAAATCGCATTCCAGAAGACTACCTTTTTATTCCATGACGGTCTGGCCTGGCTTAGCCAAATCACCATGTTCGTCATGCTGGGACTGTTGATCAACCCAAGCGCCTTGTTGGACGTTTGGTGGCAAGGTTTATTAATTGCCGGTGTGCTTATTTTTGTAGCACGTCCTCTGGTAGTGTTCCCATTGCTAAAGCCATTTAGCTTTAACCTGCGTGAGCTCAGTTTAGTGTCCTGGGTGGGGTTACGCGGCTCTGTGCCTATTATTTTAGCAATTTTTCCGCTGATGTATGGATTGCCGAATGCTGAATTGATGTTTACTGTGGTGTTTTTCGTGGTATTGATTTCAGCGACTTTGCAGGGGTCTACTTTGCCATGGGTGGCAAAACGTCTTGGTTTGATCGAGCCTATGCCTGCTAAGCCTGCAGCTACACTGGAAATTACGGCTCTTGGTGATGTGGATGCTGAAATTGTTGAGTATACCTTGTCGCCTGCTTCCAGAGCGGTCAATCGGCGACTGGCCAGAATGGCACTGCCTGAAGGCGTGGTGGTTGCGATGATTACCCGTTCGGATCATGTGATTCCTCCCAGGGGCTCTACCGTGTTGCAGGCTGATGATCACCTGTTCGTTGTAGTGAAACATGACTTTAAACCTATGGTGGAGCAAGTATTTTCGGAGCATGGCTTTGTTGCGAGCAATCTGCCAAAAGACTTACGACTAAAAGGAGCCAGCCGGGTCAGCGATATTGAATGGTGCTATGAGCTCCCATTTCCCAATGAGTTGGGGGCACTAACCCTGGAGGATTTAGCCAAAACAATACTGGCTGAAAAACTGGCTGAAAAAGCGGAGTTTGAAATAGGGCCGCTTAGTATACGGGTTGAAGAGCTGGTGGGTGATCGTGTTACCACGGTCACCCTGATGACGAAAACTGCAGAAGTTTAATGTTCTGCAGTTTTGCTACTATCGGTGAAACTCTCCTTTGCGCTCGGGCTGATCAACCAGCTCGATAATTTCTACCTGATCCAGTTGCCCACCCGGCATCGGCCAGTCGATGTGCTGGCCGACCGACAAGCCAATCAGCGCAGCGCCGACCGGGGCGAAAATCGAAATGCCGTCGCTGGTGCTTGCCAACTCTTGTGGGTAACACAGCGTTTTCTCAAATTCCTTGCCACTGCTTTTGAGCTTAAAGCGAACTTTAGAATGCATGGTGACCACATTGGCCGGTACCGCTTCGGGCTCTACCAGGGTGGCGCGCTCCATTTCCAGCAGCAGTTGTTCATGCACCGGGCTCAGCTCTTTTTCTTTGGCCAGCAAGGCATCAATGCGATCGTAATCCAGGCTTGAAAGAATAATCGCAGGTTGTTTGGACATCGCTATCTCCTGTCACATAAAAAAACCGCCTGCGGAACAGGCGGGGGTAAACCTTATATTGGACCTTTCTGCTAAAAATGCAAGTCTGTCGTCTTGCTGATTATGCCGCTGCATGCTGCAGTGGGAAGCGCAGCAAAAAGCGACTTCCTTTCGGACTGCTGTGTTGCAACTCAATGGTCCCGTTCAGCACCTGACTGGCCAGGTTGTAGCTCAGGTGCAAACCCAGTCCGTGGCACTTGCTGCCTCGTTTGCTGGTGACAAAGGGCTCAAAAATGCGCTGCTGTATCTCAGCTGAGATGCCCTGTCCATCGTCTTCAATCAGCAGATGGCACTCGGTATCCGTAATACGTAACTGAATACGAACTTGTTTTGAACCGTCCATGGCAAAGGCATGCAGGCAGCAGTTTTGCAGCAGCTGAAAGATGATTTGCTCCAGGGCCTGAGCCCGAAGTTCCAGCTGTGTTCGCGGGCAGGACAGCTGGAAGTCGATGTCCGGATAGCCAAGTTGGTAAGGCTTGATCCGCTCTTGCAACCAGTCGGGCAGCTGAATGCGTTGCAACCGGGCATCGTTCTGATCCACAGCGACCTGTTTGAAGTGGTGTACCAGATCGGCACTGCGCTCAAGGTTTTTAATCAGCAGCTGCAAATGCTCACGACAATGCTGCAGGAAGGATTGCATTTTCTGGTTGGTGATTTGCTTTTGCTGGTACAGTGCGGCCATTTGCTCGCTTTCATTTAACAAGACGGTGCTGGAGGTTAATCCGATGCCCAGGGGGGTGTTTAATTCGTGCGCCACACCCGCTACTACCTGCCCCAAAGATGCCATCTTTTCCTTTTCAACCAAAAGTTTTTGCGCGGCCTCGAGCTCACGCTGTTGCCGGGTCACCTGGTGGCGCAGTGCTATGGCTTTGCGCCGCTCTGCCCGCATTCGCCAGAGATACAGAGACGTCAGTCCAGCTACCAGCAAAAGCAAGCAGAGCAGGGCAAACCACCCCTGTTGCCATAGCTGGGGAAGCACCCGTACTTCCAGTGTCAGCAGCTCCGGATTCCAGTCGCCCTGTGCATTGCTGCTTTGGATCCGCAGTAGGTAGTGTCCTGGCCAGAGGTTGGTGTAACTGAGGTGACGCTGTGAAGAGGCCTGCTCTGTCCAGCTTTGGTCAAAACCTTGCAACTGATAACGATAGCGGATTGCGTCCGGTTGCTGAAACTCAAGGGCGGCGTACTCAATACTGAAACCACGATGATGTGGTGCCAGTGTTAGTTGCTGCTCAGGTATTGGCGCTGCTTGCCCATCCAACTGCACAGAGGTCAGGGCCAGGTTCGGGAATCCGGTTGCGGGTTGATAGTTGTCGGCATCAACCACCAATAACCCCTCGGCACTGCCAAAAAGCATCAGGCCAGAGCGGGTTTGGGTGTATGAACGAAACCATGGGGTTCCTACTACAAAGCCTTCGGCTTCAGGCAAGCTGAAACTCTGCTTGCTGGCAGGATCGTACAGATGTTGCTGGGTCCATAGACGACCATGGCTATCCTTCAGCAGGTTGGCGCCCATGGCCTGATGCTGCTTCAACCCATTGGTCACTTTGCGCAACAAGGGGCGATCAGCGCTGAGTTGCTCGAGAACGTGCAACCCCTCTGGGGTATCCAGCCACAGTTGCTCTTTGTCTGCCAGCAACCCCAGGATGCTTAAGGTGGCTGCCTCGTGGTTGGCAAAGTGCACCAACCTGGCGACATCTTCGCCAGGACGTAGCCGGTACAAACCGCCTGCACCCCCACCCAGCCAGATCTGACCCAATGCATCTTCAGCAATCGCATTGATAAAGTCTGCCTGAGGTTGTGCCGCCATTAATGGATAAGACAGCAGTTGTGCAGGGGAGTATTGCCAGCGATAAAGGCCTTGTTGGGTACCAAGCCACAGCTGCTGCTTACTGTCGATGAAAAAACGGCGAACGGTTTCATTCAATCCATTGGCCAGTGTCAGGCGCTCTATGGTTAACGTCTGAGGCTCAACAAGATAGATCCCTTGCGGATAGGTTGCCAGCCATACCATCCCATCCTGTTGCTGGATCATCGCGGTGATAAAGCCTTGCTGCAGCTGCTCCGGTGAGGAGCCGGGCTGCAACCGGGCGATAATGCCAGCTTCCGCTCGCAGTATATCAACACCAGAGCCGCGGGTGCCAAGCCAGATATCGCCATTATCCAACTCCAAAACGCTGGTGATATCCGGGGCAGAGAGCCCCTGGCGATCTTTCAGGCTGTAACGCAGCATACTCACCTGCTGGGAGCTTTGATAATGCTGTAAGCCACCACCGAAACTGCCTACCCAGATCCGTTGGTCGCTATCCTGAAACAGCACCCGTACATCGTTGTGTGACAGGGCGTAGCGATCCGATGGATCGGGCTCAAATCGATTGAGCAATTGCTCTGGAGTGCGCTGCCAGCGCTCAATGCCACCCAGTCTGGCCAGCCAGATCTCATGCTCATTCAGGTGTAGCATGTCATGTACCGGACTCTGTACCTCTGCCTTGGCTGACATGCCGAAAGGCTTGAGTGCAGGGGCACCTTTTTGCCACCAGAACACGCCAGCATTAGCGCTGCCTACCCAGATGCTGCCATCCGGGGCTTCGCTCAGGCTGAGAATGCTTTGCCCAGCCAATTGGTCAAACACTTCAGGAAGGGCTGTCTCTGAGTTCAAATCAAGTCGTAGCAATCCCTGGCGGTGACCAATCCACAGCTGGTTAGCTACATCCACCAACAAGGCCCTAACATTGATGTTTCTGAGTTCGTCAGCCTGCTGAATATCCGCCTGACCTGAGACAGAGATCCGAGCCAGGCCATTGCGACTTCCCACCCAGAGTTGTTGTTGCTGATCTTCAGCCAACGTCTGGGCGCTGTGCCAAAAGGCTGCTTGCTCAGTCGGGAAGGTGTCAAAGCGTTCAAAGGCAGCACGGTGCGGCAGATAGCGGCTTAATCCGCCTGGCACCGCTGCAACCCACAAGTCGCCATTCTGGCGCAGCAACAACGACTGGATAAAGTTTCCGTGCAGGCTGCTGCTGTGCTCTGCCTGATGGCTAAAGCGGAGAAAACGGTTGCCATCGTAACGGATCAGGCCATTGGCGGTACCAAGCCATAAAAACCCGGTCCTGTCTTGCTCGATCGCTGTGACAATATGTTCCGGTATTTGTTGATGGTTGCCTGTTTGAAAAAATAAGGCGGGAACCGGCGGAAACTGTTGCGCCCAAGCTGCCTGGAGCAAGCTGCAGATGATACAGACCATCATCAGCCTTTTTGCGCTGTAAAAAGGGGTCTGTCTGAATAAAGAATGAGCGGGCATGGTGCGATTACCGGCCTTTATTACCGCATACAACCTAAAAGATAGGTGATTAAGTCATTGAAATCAATGAGTGTAATAAATTTATCCACTGCACGGTTGATTGAGGAGGGTACGCACCTCTGTTAACAGATCGAGTGCCAACAGGCCGCGCTGGCCAAATCTGGCTGCCAGATGATCTGCTGCGGTGGCATGCAGCCAGCTGCCTAGTGCCGTGGCCGTTTCAGCGCTCAGGCCCTGTGCCCACAAAGCAGCAATAATGCCGCTGAGTAAATCGCCCATGCCTGCAGATGCCATGCCTGGATTTCCTGCATTCAGTAGCTGCAGGCCTTTGACACCTGCAATCAGGCTGCCATTGCCTTTAAGTAGTACCGTGGCCTGATACTGCTGATGCAGGGCCTGTACCGCTTTGAAACGATTTTGTTGCACCTCGTTGCTGCTGCACTGCAGCAAACGGGCTGCTTCACCAGGATGGGGGGTTAGGATCAACTGATGCAGTCGGGGAGCTGTCTGCTGTGCCAGCAAGTTCAGGGCATCCGCATCCAGCAGCACAGGTTTGTTCTGCGTCAGTATTTGCTGCAACAATTGCTGCCCCCAAAACTGTTGCCCAAGGCCCGGGCCTGCCACAATAACACTGGCTTTTTGTAAAAATGGGTGCAAATCCTGCTGCGCTTCTACGCCATGCACCATGCATTCTGGCCGGCGGGCCAGCAAGGCAGTAACGTGCTCTTTTCGGGTCAGGACAGTCACCAGGCCGGCACCACAGCGCAGCGCTGCTTCAGCGCTTAGTAAGGGCGCGCCTGCCATGCCGTAGTCGCCACCAAGGATCACGACATGACCAGCCTGGCCTTTATGGAAGTCATGGCGTCTTGGTTTTAGTTGTCTCAGTAGTTGCGACCCAGCTATCAGGTTGGCACTGCAGTCCTGGGCTGCCAGCACATGCTGTGGCACGGACAAAGGCTCCAGCAGCAATTCACCGCATTGATCGGGTCCATCGGCTGTAAATAAACCGATTTTATGACCAATAAAACTCAGCGTGACACCGGCTTTCACCGCAGCTCCCAACACCTGGCCGGTATTGGCACACAGGCCGGAAGGAACGTCAACCGCCAGTACCGGGCAAGAGGACTGATTGATTTGCTCGATGGCGCTGGCGTAATCGCCGGCCATCGGTCGATGTAAGCCAATACCAACCAGCGCATCTACCAGCACATCGGCTTTAAAGGGTTCGTTTAAGGTAAGTAAGGGCACTTGTGCCTGTTCAGCTGCTTGCTGCGCCAACAAAGCCGCTTGAGGCAGTTTGCTGTGATCACCTATGCACTTAATAGCAACCCGGTAGCCTTCGGCTTTGGCATAAGCCGCCAGCAGATAGCCATCACCACCGTTGTTGCCATTGCCTGCATACACCAGCAAGCTTTTCCGGCTTGGCCATCGCTGCTTAAGCAGAGCCAGCAAGGCGCTGGCCGCCTGTTGCATCAACACAAAATCACCTTGAGCAAGCTCAGCTATGGCTTGCTGCTCAATGGCCCTGATCTGCTCGCTGCTGAATAGCTGGTTAGACATCAGTGTATCAGCGTTTACGAACCCATTGGCCATCCAGTTTAATAAAATGGCCGGCAGGGGTGCGTTCAATGGCCCGTTGGCCAGCCCTGGCCTCCACATCGGCCACCGCAATGTTGTTGTCGCGGGCAATACGGCTGTATTCAGCGCGGCGGGCATCGTTGATCAGCTCCACAATTTGCTGGGCTTCCGCGCTGGCTTGCACCACACCGAGGTAACCGTTGACTTGCTCGCCAATCAGGCCTTGCTCTTTCGCCGGGCCTAAGGCGTTCATGGCTTGCTGCAAGTTCATGGCCAGTACGGGCAGGGCAAATACCAATAACAAGGTCGCCAGCAGGGTACGAAAGGTTGTCGTTGCTTTCATCGTGCTCTCCTTAGAATAAGCCACTGGAATCACTGAACAGCTGATCCAATTCGCGGTCCACCCGGATTAAGATCTCGTGTTCAATTTTAACATTCAGGTTGATGGTAATTGGCTCGGTTGGCGCTGCTACCTGGACGGTTGGGGTGCAACCGCTCAGCCACAGCGACAACGCAAGCAAGCCGATCACTTTGGTGTACATGGTGTTTCCTCCTTAAGGCTGGCGCGGTCGTTGTAACCGCTCCTGTACCCGTTTTTGAATCACTTCGTTCAGTTGATTGGTTAATTGCAAGCTGGTGATCAATGCCGGAATGTTTTCTTCCAACGTAATATTGAGGTGCACGGGCCTGCCGCCTTCCATCGCCGGATTACGGCCTTCCAGTCGCAGTGCCAGCGTCAGATGCCCATCTGTGCTGTAACTGACGTCACTGCTCAGCACAGAGTAGTGGAAGTCATCCAGTGCAGCAACGATCGTTTTCATGCCCGGGTTGCTGGCAGCCATCCCCTGAGCCTGTGGTGAGCGGTAACTCAGCCTGCCGCCGGGTTCTTCCGCCTGCAAACGACCTCTGGCAACTTCAATGCCCTGAGCTGAAATTAGCAATGGGATCCGACCATTGATCAAACCCTGACCAGTCAGATCCGAGGTTGGGTGCTGGGTAAGCAACTGCTGCAAGTCCAATTGATGGATCTGCAGAGGCAGTTCCCAGGCTTGCTGGGCCAGATCCAGCGCCATTGGCGGTAGCTTAACCCGGCCATTAAATAGCACCAACTCGTTGTCAAACAACTCAAGGGTACCTGAGACGGGCGCAGCCAGCGGAGCCTGATAGGTGGCCGCTAATTGCAACGGGCCGCCGACCACGCCTTGTTCGAATTGCTGCAGTGTCAGGCGGGGGATGTCTAGCTGCAGTTGTTCAGCCTCCATCGTTAGCTGCAGTTGGCTGCTCAGCCCACGAAACGTGGTGGTGTCATAAAAACCAGCCAGATCCAGCAATTCGGTGCTGCTGGTCAGCTGCAGCTTGTCATCCGGCTGGGTGATGATAAGCGCGCCCTGATGTTTGATACGGCCGCGCTGTAAGGTGAGCAGTTCTGGCCAATCGGTCAGCGTTGTGGCCAGGGTGTTGCCGGCCAATAGAAAAACATCAGCCAGTTGCCAGTGAAGAGCCAGTTTTTCAGGGCCTGCCTGTACCGTTGTTTGAAACTCCAGACCCGATGAGGCGGCAAGCTCACCTTCGGCGGCAAACTGCCAGTCAGTGCTGCTGCTGGCATTCAACGTCCCTTGCCACTGCCAGTCCAGAGGTTTGACGGCAGGGTGGAGCAGTTGTTTGGCATGAACCGATGCTGTAGCCGTGAAGCCTTGCTCAGTGTGAGCTGGTTGTTGCTGAATGTCGGGCGCGGAGCCAGACGATGGGCCCGACGATGAGAATCGTAGCGCATCCAGCTCCAGGCTCAGACGCGCTAAACTAAGCTCCAGTGCCGGGTTTTGCACGACGGCGTGCAGCTGCAGAGGCTTGGTACTTACCAGTTCCATTGACTGAGCACTTAGCATGCCGCTAAGGCTACTGCTCAGTTGCCACTCGTTTAGCTGCCAGTCGCCGGATCTAAGTTCAGGCTGTGCCAGCTGCAGTTCCAGCTGCTCAATAACCGCCTGCTGCGCTGGCACATCCAATTGAAAGCCGGCTCTGAGTTGTTGCTTGCGATCTGCGGAGGAGACCAGAAACTGCAAGGGGAGTGCTGCCAGACTGAACGCTTCACTGTGTTGACTGCTCAGGCTCCAATACAGGGGCTCAGCTTTAAAGCCAAGGGTTGTCAGTGGCTCTGGCAACTGCAGTTCAGTCAGGGTACCACCAGCTGCTAAACGAAATGGGGCCAGTTGCCCTTGCGCAAATTCGGCGTTGGCTTCCAGCTCAGCGGTGATCAGCCCGAATTCTGGCAGATACAGCGGGCTTGGGCTGCTCAGGTGCAGCTGCATGTTGCCAGTGAGCTGCTGCCAGGGCTGGCTGCTGATTTGTGTAGGAACCAGCAACTGCCATTGACTGCTGGCCGTCACTTGCTGCTGGAATTGCTGCAGCCAGCTTTCAGGCAGTGCTAGCTGCCACTGCCTGAGTTCAGTCAGCAACCAGGCTGGTGGTGGTTGCAACTCGAGAGCCATGTCCCCCTGCCAGTGTGCCTGGGTGGTATCGGATTGGTCTGCTTGCAGGCTGCTTAGTAACTTCAGCTGAAGTAAGTCAGTGACTTGCAGTTGCAATCGGATGTCTGGCCATTGTTGTTGCAACTGATAATCCAGTTGCAATGTCAGTTGGTTATCGGGTTGCTGTTGCGGTGCCAGTTGTCCATAGGCACTCAGCTGGTCACTGAGCTTTAGTTTCAGGCTGCCCTGGTAGTGGCAGCGCTGCTCACCACAGGGCAAGTCCAGCAGCAACTGGTCTATGGTGTTGTCGGCTGGCAGCCAGTCAGGTAGATGCCATTCGGTAGGAAGTTGCAGCGTAGAGCCCGCTTCAGACTCAGCCGTGGTGGGGAGTTGCTCAAGCCGGACGGTCAGTTGCTCCATACTCAGCTGGTTCAGCTGTGGTCGCCAATTTTGCCAGTGCCAGCTCAGCGTCAGTTGCTGGAGTTCAACCCGGAGCGGGCTGTTCTCCAGCAGATACTCAAAACTCAGATGCTGCAGCTGCAGCTGGCGAAAACCCCACTGACTGATTTGGTAATCAAGCTGTTGAACCGGCAGCTGACGTAGCTGATGTTGCAGCCACAAAAAAACGGCCAGCAGCACAGCAAGCAGCAAGGTCAGGCTTAGGCTGAAAATACGAAAGAAACGACGCATAATGGCCCAATCATCAAGAGTTTAAAGCAGCATAGTGTTTTGCAACTGAACCAGCAATGAATTTAGATACTAAAGTACGCCTTCTTTATTACAAGGTGTTGCTTTGCAGGTGCAATGCTGTCATCACTTAAGCCATGGTTCAGTAATTCAAAGGTGCATCATCGCACTCATCATAGTTGGTTTCGGGGAGTAAGTATTATCTTTGCCAGTTCGTTAAAACTTGTTCCTGTACAAAAACTACACATCTCAAATTTTTCAATGTATAAATACAAGCCAGGTTGAACAAAAGCCGCAAAAGTTATCACGGTATGAATAGGAGGAGTTGTCATAAACAGGGATTTCATAACGTGGTCTGAAATCACTAACAATATAACGATACTTAAAGTAAGAAACTGCTAAGCCAAACCTTGACCAGGAATTGGATTAAAGAAAAAATAACACACTGAAAATTGAAAGATACGTACGATTCGTATTTTTGAAAAGGAAAAAGCATGGGTACAAAGGTTTTTGCTAAGCAATTGAGCTTATCCGTTTTGGCGGTTTCTTTGCTTGCAGCTTGCGGGGGGTCTTCAAACAATGATAGCCAAAATCAGCAGGAAGTACTGATACCAATCAGCGCTGCAAATGATAGCGCTGTTACTATAAATGATGATGTTATCTACATTGATGTTTTGGAAAATGACTCTGCAGGCAGTGCAGGGGCGTTAACCCTAATCTCAGTGAGTACTCCGCAGTATGGTCAGGCCGAAATCAGCGGCAATGAAATCCGTTACTCCCCGCCCGCCAACTTTCTTGGGAGTGATGAATTCAGCTATACGGTTTCAAATGGCACCGGAACAGCTACCGCTCATGTGAGTGTTGCTGGTCATCAATCCGTAACCTTGAGTGGAAGGGTAATTGACTCTCCTATTGCTAATGCAAGTGTCTCAGTCTCAATCAACGGTAATACCCACAGTACAGTAGCAGACAGCCAAGGATATTATGAGTTGCCAGTTGTACTTACTTCATCAACCGATAACACTTTAGTGCGCCTGACAGCTCAAGGTGCAGCTGAGCACGGGCAGCAGCACATTACATTAAGCAGTCGGCTGGTTACTGCGGATGAGTTATTGGCATTGCGTCAGGACACAGCAGTTCTTGACCGAAGCAAGTTAGCCGGAACTCAGGTTACGCAAATAACGACCGCCAGAGACATTCTTTTACTGATGTTGTCCGATGAGAGTATCACGAGCGATAATATTTCTTTGCTTGAACTTCAGCTTGATGTAGAAAAATTGCTACAGATTGCTGGCGTCATTAAGCTCATTATTGATGAAGCAGCCTATAGTCTGCCAGCAGACATACCGACTTTAGAAAGCTTTTTGCTTAATGCTCCGGCACTGCAGGAATTCATTGATGAAGTCTCAGTTGGCGGGGATGATAGCCCTCTGGTGCAAGCCATTACAGAAACGTTAGCTGATCCTGAGATCACCCCCGCGGCACAGTTGCCAGCAGGACGGTTTCTGCGGGTTTTAGATACCCCTGAGTTTATGTCACCCGTCACTCTATACAACATTTCTTTTGATGGTTATAGCATAAAGTTTCAAGACCGCTCAGATCATGAGTTGTTAGCACCGGTAGAAAAGCCGATACAGGTTGCAGGCTCTGTCATTGAAGTCATAGACCCCTTGCAGGATGGGGTATGGTCATTTATCAGCCATAGAAGGGTTGAGAGTTTGACCGATGACCAGCAGCTGTTAACACTATGGTATGATTATGGTTGCCCGGGTCAGGTTCAGGTTCATTCACGCACGGGCTTTAAAAAATTTACCGTAGTTGAGCAAACCACAGACTCGTTTATTGCTCAGGTGGAAAGGTTTACCAGAGGTACTCCTCAAAGCTGTGCTGGCCTTGAGTTGCCAATCATTGAAAATGAAAGCAATGTTATCGCGCGTTATGTTCGCGAGTCTCACTATGCTGCAGCCTATACCTTTGATCTTGAACTGTCATCGCAGTGGGTATTACCCGACATTCATGGCAGACGCTTTCTCAACGATGTCTTTACGCTTCATGGTAATGGAAGTGTTACCTCCATGTCGGGTATCTACAGCAACCGACAGTTGAGCTGGAATTTATCTGAAGACAAAAAGACGTTGGAGTTGACCAGTTCAAACCATCACCCTTACGATGAAATCTATAAGATGGAGTTGGTCATTGATCGTAAGTTAGACTTCGCTTTCAATGCCTTGGTGCGATTCAGCAATACTACGAATGCAGGAACTTTCGGTGAGCTGAAAAGTATTTTACCTGTATATGGCGATGGGGTTCTTGAGGTGGTCACCGCAACAAAAGATACCAACCAACTGCTACTATCAAGTGTTAATACTCGGGCGAAGGAGTGGAGCGGTCGTGAACGTAAGGCAGGTAACTGGTTTGGTTGGAAGCTTAGTGTAGAAGGAACTTCTTACACCCCACGCTTTAGATGTGATGATGAACCCGCTGAGCAGATGCTGCCGGAAGCTGTATGCAGCGGTAACTTCGTGACCACCGAAACAAAGATGAACCCCGGTCATTGGCACACAGACGGCCAGAAACTCTTCATTGAGCGAGGCCTGGAAGAATTTTATGCAAGTGGGCATTGCACTTATGGGCAAGTTTGTAATTTAAGGGTGATAGTGCCTTTATTCGAGAAAGATGGGATTGTGACCGGGTATGAATACAACCAGGTTTCGTCTGCACTAGGGACAACTTGGGGCTACAGCGACCGAAATAACCTGATGATCATGCCCCGTGTTATGCATTGGTCTCTGCAGGAGCTGCCTCCGCAGCAAGACTGAACAAACATTGGCCCGGGGAACCGGGCCAATGTTTAATTGGCCGCGGGCACCAGCTGCATAATGATCTGGTTGTCTTTGAATAACTGCAGCGCATGGCCATTCACTTCTGCTCGGTCAGCGCTTTGCAAGCGTTCTGTGAAGTCGCTTTCGATGCGGCTGCTATCTTCACAGAATTTGCGGGTCATCGCCAGTGAGTTGATTTGCAGGGTATTGGCGCGTTGCCGGTAGTTGGCATGAAAATTATTGCAACCGGAGAAGCCATAGAGCGTATTGTTGTCACGGAACAGCACCCGGACATTCAATTGTTGCGGCACGTACTGATCGGCAATTTTTTCAGCCCGCCACACCACGCCCTGCACCGAGCTGGGCGCATGGCGCTGTGGACAACTGGCACCCGGCCAGAACTGTTCAAACTGATCGATAAAGAGTGTGTTGCTGTCGCTGCCGTTGCCAAGCCGGCCAGTGAGGGTGGCTATCACCGCTTGACCACTCAATTGTGGATCTTGCCGGTAATTACGTAGCATCGGCATATGATGCTGAGTCATTGCGACCTGAAAGCGCTCTCCCGAGTCGCACTGGGTAAAACTGGCACTGTCACCGTTTACCTGATACAGGCCCAGCATCGGGCGGCGGGTATCAATGGATTGCAACCGGCTGGCACGATCCAGGTGGTAGTTCAGGCTGGAAACAATAGGTTTACCTGCCATATCCAGCATGGTCAACCGGTGATTGCTGACAAACTGAAAGGTAGGCAGGGTGTGTTGCTGGTTCATCAGGTGCAGGGTACGTTGCTCCAGCAGCCAGGTGCCTTTCACCAGCAATATATCATTGCGTTCCAGGTATTCCTGGCGAATTTCAAAACGACCATCGCGGTACAGGTTCAGATGAAAGGCAATGCCAGGGCAATCTGCACAGGGCAGGGTGCCGATAAAGCTCATGTCCTGATCGATGAAAATCATCTCAAAATCGGTAGCCAGTGCCTGGGTCACATCGCTGTCAGCCACTTCGTCTACCACCAGGGTTTCGACCGGCACCATGGTGGCTGGTAAGCGCTCGCTGCGGCTGATCTCAGGCTTGGTCGTACAGGCAGCAACCAGCAGACTGGTTAGCACACAAAGGGCAATACGTGTTTTCATCATGACTAGGACATGCTCCCATTGAACAGATGCGGACCATTATACCTGTTTCAGACGTTTCGGATCGAGGTAAGTTTCGATTGAATCGCATTGGCTGCCATTTCAGGCGCCTCTTGCATAAAGCAGTGACCTCCCGGCAGTTGTTGCAATTCGATGGCTGGGTTTAGCCGCTGCCACTTTTGCAAAGCTTTGGCGACAAAGGGATAGCTGTTGTCACCATAGAGCACCAGGGTTGGGGCGCAGGGGCTGGCTAGCTGGCGCCATAAGTCACGTGGGAAAGAGCCAAAAATTTCCGCTTCCCGTTCTGGCTGGCATTTTAAACTCACGCCCTGGTCGCTGGGTTTGAGCGCATGCTCAATGTAGGCAGCTAAAGCTTCAGGTTGCCAATCACGGAACAGAGCACGTTGTTGCAGGTAGTGGCGGGCACTGTCTTTGTCCGGCCAATGCTGGCGACGCTTCAGGGCGGCGCGGGCATAAGGGTTGCGTTTATAGAGCCTTACCATGCTCAGCGCTTTCATGCTGGCCAGCATGCTGGGGGTGAAGAGTACCGGGTCCAACAGGATCACCTGGTGAAAAAGTTCAGGGTGACTGGCATTGTTCAGTGCCGTTAACACGCCACCAAAGCTGTGGCCAAGGCCGATATGAGGTACCCCGGGATAGAGGTGGCGATGCGCCAGCCAGGCCTGACGAGCCAGTTCTGCGCTTTCGTTCCAACCGATAAAAGCACCGCCGTGATCACTGTCGCCATGGCCCTGCGCATCGGATAAAAATAAGTCATAGTCTGTGGCCAGCAGCTGCAACATCGGTTGGTACATCCGGCTGCAAAAACCATTGCCATGCAACACATGCAGCACTGGCTTGCCGCGCGGAGCGCTGTGGTAGCCCCGCAGGGTAAAGCCGTAGTGGGTATGAAAAGACCAGGGCGTAAGTTCCACGTATAAAGCCGATTTTTCAACGAAGATGGCGGCAAGATGCCAGTTTTCTCACCTTGCCGCAAGTCAGATTCAGACTTTTTCCTTATTGGCGGTTTGCTCTGCCGTGCGTTTCGCCGCGACTTCGAACAACCGGCTTTGCTCCTGCTCGAGGGCTTCTATCTGGGCACGATCGGCTTCCGTCAGCTCATCTTTGGCCAGGATTTCATCTATTTTTTCTTGCAATGCTTCGTATTTTTCCCGGTCAAAGCCAATCCGGGAGTCGGTCATGGCCTGCATCATCCGGCTCAGGTAATCCACCTCTTTGGGCGTTTCCTCGGTCATTCTGCCATCCGGCCGGTAGGTCAGGCTTAAGCCATCCGCTTGTTTGGCTGGTTGGCTAAGGGTTACCCGATCGGGCTCAGGTATCGGTGTTGGCAGCAAATCCGGCACTGGCTGGGGCTGGATATCTGGCTTTATGCCTTTCTCGGGTTGCTTGATGGGTAACGGCTGAAGTTCGCCTTTGCCTTCGAGCAGGCGTTGTTTCAGCGTCTGGTATTCACGGCTATCGATGTTGGGGGGTATCAGCATGCTGCTGGCTCCTCATGGTCTTACTGCAATGGAAAGATGACTGCATGTAAACCAGAGGTTATGCAAAGGCTGCGCCATGCTTGACGGTGCCTTTACAGCAAACGAATACTGAGAGCTGCAAAGCAACCAGCCGCTATTGAGCGGCAATAGGCTGCCGCTTTAGGGCTTGAGTTTGCCGCTGCTGCGATACAGCCAAAGCCCGCAGCTTACCAAAGCCACGGTCAGTCCGCTGAGTGCCATGACTTCAGGCAGAATATCCCTCAAGCTGGCACCAAGCTGGTTAATGCCAACAAACCCATGGATCCCCGCAGTGGAAGGCAGTAGCCAACGCAGATAATACAGGGCGGTTGGCAGGGCCTCTGCCGGCCAGCTGTAGCCGGAGATAAACAACATCGGCACAGCACTGACCAGCAGCAGTTGCAGGCCCCGTTCGCGGCTTTGAAACAACCGGCCAAGCAGCAGAGCGAAAGCAGCGATGCACAGCGAAAACAACAGACAAAACACAATTAAATGCAGTAAGACACCCAGCTGGGCGTACTGTTGTAACCGCAGCGCCACCAGGAAAAAATATAGCGAGTTCAACAATCCAATACTGCTGAAGGTGAGCAGCATACCGCTGTATGCGCGCCAGCCAGTGGGGAGTTGCTGCAGTTCGGCTTGGCGCCCCAGCAGCAAGGTAACTCCTATCAACAGTGTTTGTTGGATCACCAGCACCATGACTGCCGGCACAATCGAGTGGCCATAACCATCGTTTGGATTAAACAGAGCGCGACTCTGCAATGGCAGGGGTTGCAGGCTATCCATGGCTTGCGCTGGCGAAAATCCTGAACTTTGCAACTTATGCAAACGGATGCCGGCGCCCATGGTCATGGCCGCTTCGCTGGCATTCATCAGTGCTTTGCTGCCAGCCAGTAAATAGCCACCATGGCTGGCTACCTGCACCTGAGCAGTGCGGCCTGCCAGAATATCCTGATGAAATCCAGGTGGGATAATAATCAACGCCATCACATCACCCTGCCAGAGTGCCGATTGGATAGTGGCAGGATCATTGCTGATCTGCCGAAGCTCCAGATGAGGCGCCGCCAACAATAAACGCTGCAGTGTGCGGGAAGAGGCACTTTGATCCTGATCAACCAGGATGGCGGGTACCGCCTCGACCTGCTCGTAGTGGTAAGGCAAGGGGTAGAAAAAAGAGTAAATCAATCCGGCAACGAACAGCAATAAGATGGCACCTTTGTCCTGAAAAATAAGCCTCCAGGTACGCAGACTATGCTGCCAGATACTCATTAGCGTGCTCCCCAGTTTTCTGGTTTAAAGCCAGAGCGCTTGAGTAACAGTAAGCCAGCGATGCTGGCCAATACCAGCATGGCTAGCAGGATAAGCCAGGGGATTTTGACCGCCATAACAGGGGCGGCTGCTAACCATTGTTGATTGTAGATCTTTAACCAGTGCGTCAGCGGCAAGATACTGGCCCAGTTCTGAGCCAGCTCCGGCATTGCCACCAGCGGAAAGGCTTGACCGGAGTAGGCAAAAGCCGGGGCGCTGTAAAAGCCTGCCAGGCTGAGCGCCATCCGAAAGTTGCGGGTAAGGGCAACCAGAAGAACCCCTACGGCCATAGCTGCTGCATTCATCAACACAAAACTCAGCCAGATGCCAAGGGGCGAGCCGGTATAGCTATGTGGCACCAGCTGCTGGAAAAACCAAACATAACCAGCACCATACAGGCAAAGAATCGACCCATAAGGCAGCAGTTTGCTGCACAGCGCCAGCACTACCGAGCCATTGGCTGTATCCAGCCAATCCTGAGCAGTGCCGTCTCTAAGCTCCCGGCCGATAGCCGACACCGTCAGCACCATCGCAAGAATTTGAAATAATGCCGGGATCAGGGTTGCAGCTAAAAAGACCTCGTAATTAGGGCCTTCATTGTACAAAGGGGTTGCCAGCACCTGCACTGGCATGACGGTGGCAAAACTGGCGTCGGTAAAAACGCCAAGTCGCTGCAGACGATCAGCACTGATGGCGGCACCTGCGGTGCCTATCGCTTGCTGGATACCCCGTTGCAGGGTTGAAGCATAGGTGGTGTATTGACTATTCAGTTGTAACACCAGCTCGGCAGAATGGCCTTGATACACGGTATTCTGCAGGTCCTTGGGCAGGATCAGCAGGCCATAGACTTTTCGCTTACGCAGAGCATCGACGGCGATGCTGCTGTCGTCGGCGCTAAGTGTCACCGCTACGCCCGGAGCTGCGTCCACCAAGCGAATGAGCTGACGTGACAGAGGGCTGCGATCCTGATCCAACACTGCAATGGGCAACTGTTCAGGCTGTCCGGCAGAAAAAATCCACCAGACAAACAGGCACAGGGCCGGTAGCAACCAAAAGGTTAAGAATCGATCGCCTTTGTCCTGTTGCAGGTGAGTAAGCTCCCGCCGCAGGCTACGTCGAAAAACCGACATCAGTGCTCCAGCTCCAGAATCACGGTCATACCTGCCCGTAGTTGAGGGATTGCTTGCTCTGTCAGGACTGGCCGGGCTTCCAGTTGGAAGGTTTTCAAATCGTAACCCGGGGTGCCGCGTACCTGCTTCCAACTGGCAAAGGAAGGCAGCGCATTGAGCTTGCTGACCCGAAATCGCAGAGTTTGACGCAGTGCCGGTACTTTGGCATCAAAGGTGGTGCCGGGCACCAGTGCATTCAGTTTGTCTTCGCGAATGTTAAACACCACCCAGACATCGGTTGGATCAACCAGCGTGATGATGGGGTACCCAGCCGGGGCCAGCTCACCTGGCTGAATCACTATGCTGGCCACTTCACCGGCCAAAGGGGCCAACATCCTGGTTTCCTGCCGATACGCTTCTACTTCCGCCACGGCCGCGGCAGCACGGCGGTTTTGTGCCTGCACTGCTCGAAGTTGTTCTTCACGGGCACCGGACGCGGCCATGGTGTAGCGTGCTTCAGCTGCATTGGCCTGATCGAGACTGGCCTGCCATTTTGCCTGAGTTTCTTCCAGTTGCTGCTGCGATACCAGGCCTTCTGCATGCAGGTTGCGCATCCGGCTCAAGGTGGACTGGTACAGGTTTTGTTGCACCATAGCGCGTTGCCAGTCGAGCCGCGCCATTTCAATTTCTTCACTGCGCAGGCCGGCCTCCGCTTCATCCTGCAAGGCTTGGGTCGCGGCTTCGGCGGCTTCCGCTTGCGCCAGCTTGGCAGTAAGCTCCGGGCTATCCAGTTCAAACACTAACTGACCGGCTTCTACCCGTTCACCTTCAGCTACATGCAATCGTAGGATGCGCCCGGGGATTTTACTGGCCAGGCGGATTTCACGAACTTCCACAGTGCCGTGCAACAGCTCAGGTTGTGGTTTGGGCCAAATCCACCAGAATAAAACCAGCAGCAAGCAAAGCGCAGCAATGGCAACGACAATTTTTTTGATGGGCATAAGGCTTCCTCAGAAAGCAGGGCAGCTTTGTTGCTGCATTAAGGTTGGCAGCCAGCTTGCTATCAGCTCAGGCTGACCACTTAGCTGGGTTAACTGCGCCAGGGCGCTGCTGTATTGGAAAGCGGCCTGCAGTGCCTGCACCTCAGCCGCGGCTTGTTTAAGACGGGCATCCGTGACGTCCAGCGAGGTCGCCATCCCTTGTTCAAAGGCATGGTGTTGCAGCCTGGCATGTTCGCGGGCTAGCTGCAGATCCTGCTGCAGCAGTTCAAATTGCTCCAGATGCAGCAGCACAGCACGATAACTGCTTTCCACCGCCAGTTGTATATCGGCATCGGCCTGCTGATGACTAAAAGCCAACTGGTGTTGGCGGCTATGCACCACATGAGCGCTGGCTTGCCGGTTGATTGGTGTGGTGAAGTGATAGCGCATGCCAAGACCAATACTCCAGTCCGGCTCGGTCAAGGGTGTGGCAGAGCGGTTTAAATCATAACTACCTACCAGAAACACTTCTGGCAGCCGCTTGCCTTGCTCAATCCGCAGTTGTTGCTTTAATTGCTGATCTTTGGCCAGCAATTGTTGAAATGCAGGATTATGCCGTTTCGCCTGGCTGACAAACCAGTCAGCAGGCTTGGTGAGTGGCACCGGCTGGGGTAAAGGCGTGCTCAGGCAGCCGAGCTCATTCAATTGCAGTAGATTTTGCAGTGCTGCCCGCACATCACTCAGTTGACGTTGGGCCATGACTGCTTCACGCCTGGCTTCGGCATGAGCAACCTCTGCCTGCATCCGGTTAAGCCGGGTAATCAGGCCTTCTTGTTCAAAACGCTTGGCTTTATGGACATGTGCCTCTAAGGTCTGCAGCGCTTGCTGTCTTACCTGTACCACTTGCTGCATCATCTGGCTGGAAAAGTACAAGTCGAACAAGCGTTTTAGCTGCTGTAGTTGCAGCTGCCGTTGCTCAGCTTCGGCTTCGGTAACTCTGGCGCGTGCCTGTTGCCGGGCTGCGTCGGTGCGGCCACCGGTGTACAACGGCCATAACAGGTTCAGTTGTGAGCGAATGCCGCTGCGAAATACGTCCAGTTCAGCGGGCTGGTTGATGACGGGTATGTCAAAGGTTACGTCTTTTTCATAAGCAATGCCGGCAATGGTGATACTTAATTGAGGCAGGTCCAGGTTATTCAGGGCACGTTGTTGTGCTTGCCAGGCATCGACATCGGCTTGCTGTGCCTGCATCGTAGGATTTGATGCCAGGCGTTTTTCGGCATCTGCCAGGCTCAGCGGCATCGCGTTTAGACTTACAGGCAGCAGCAATAAGATACCGGACAAGCGGGGTAACGAAGAGCACAGTTGCATGAATGCCTCTTTAGAGTAAAAGCTCTATTTATTCTAGGTCAGTTGCCTGCCCACTGCAACCGTTCACAGCCAGCGGGGCTATTTCGTACCAAATAGCTTATCGCCCGCATCGCCCAAACCGGGCAGAATGTAGCCCTGCTTATTCAGTTTTTCATCAATGGCAGCGGTAAAAAGCTCGATATCCGGATGGGCTGCCGACAGGGCGGCAATACCTTCCGGCGCTGCAACCAGCACCAGCGCCTTGATGTGTTTACAGCCGTGCTGTTTTAACAGATCAATGGTCGCGATCATCGAACCACCGGTCGCCAGCATTGGATCAACGATGATAGCCAACCGCTGCTCAATATCGGCTGCCAGTTTTTGGAAGTAGGGCACAGGTTGCAGGCTGTCTTCGTCGCGGTAGATGCCAACCACACTGATACGGGCGCTGGGTAAGTGCTCGAGTACCCCATCCATCATGCCTAAACCGGCCCGCAGTATCGGCACTACGGTGACTTTTTTGCCCTGAATTTGCTGAATGGGTATGGTGCCACACCACCCTTCGATGCTGGTTGCTTCCAGGGGCAAATCGGTGGTGGCTTCGTAGGTCAGTAAGCTGCCTATTTCTCTGGCCAGCTCGCGAAACTGTTTGGTACTGATATCGGCTGCGCGCAGCAAGCCCATTTTGTGTTGGATCAGCGGGTGTTTCACTTCAACCAGCTTCATACTATCTCCCTCAGTTTTCGGTATAAGTTTTAGCTTAGCACCGCATGCTAGTGCTTTACCTGACCACTTTAGCAAGGTGGTACGGATTGCTTTAGCGCCATCTTTACGTTAGTTTAACCAATCTTAAGAAGGATAGACGAGAATCGTATGTTAAAAAAATCTTTGTTACTGGCTGCCTTGCTTTGTTGTGCGCCTTTAAAAGCGGAACCTGTGTATCAACTGCTGGATGCAATGGGCGGCAAAGAGCAGATGTCGCAAATGCAGGAGCAGATGGTGCAGATGATGGCCGGCTCCAATCCGGTATTGGCACAGTATGAGGGAGTATTGGTGGAGTGGACCCGGACCTACATGACCTGGGAACAGATGCGCGAGCCGATGGCCGCCATTTATAAAAAACACTTTACCAATGAAGAATTATCGGAGTTGGTGGAGTTTTACCAGAGCCCGGTGGGCGCGAAAAGCATTAATTTGATGCCGCAACTCTTCGCCGAAGGTGCCCAAATCGGCATGGAGCTGGCGCAGCGGCATCAGCCGGAATTACTGCAGATGCTGCAGGCAGCTGGCCTGGATCTCGGCAACTGATTGTTGCCCGGTGTTGCAACGTGAAAAGGCACTCTTGGGTGCCTTTGTTGTTTAGAGCTCCCGGCCAAGATAGGGCTCCCAGTCTTTTAGTACCGGTGCCAATCCGAGTTGCTGCAACCGCTGCCTGTAGAGTGCCGGGGAGCGATTGTCGTCAATGCTAAATTGCTCCAGTGCTTCAGGATCGACCGCATAGCCGCCGGGGCGGGTGCTGGAGCCGGCGCTGCTGCTGGTGATGGCGATGGGCACCAGTTGATCGCGCAGCTCAGCCCGTTCGCGGGTGGACAAACTGATCTCAAGGCTGGGTGACAGCAAGCGAAAGGCACAGATCAGCTGCACCAGATGCTTATCACTGAGTGGATAGGGCACCTCGATGCCACCGCTGCAGGGACGGATCCTCGGCACCGATAATGAATAGCGGCTTTGCCAATACTGCTGCTGCAGGTACAGCAAATGCATCGCTAAAAAAGTCGCATCGGTGCGCCAGTCGGCCAGGCCAAACAGCACGCCCAGGCCTATTTTATCGATACCGGCTCTGCCTAACCGGTCCGGACAATCCAGTCGCCACTCTATATCGGCTTTCTGCCCTTTGAGGTGATAGCGCTGATAAGCGGCTTGGTGGTAGGTTTCCTGATACACCATCACCGCATCGACCCCCAGCTGGCGCAATTCGCGGTAGTCGGCTTCAGGCAAGGGCTGTACTTCCAGCATCAGGCTACTAAAATAGCGCCGGACTACAGGCAATACCTGCCGGAAGTAGGGCATGCCGACTTTGCGCTCGTGTTCGCCTGTGACAATCAGTACCTGATCAATACCGGATTTGCGCAGTGCCAGGCATTCTATCTCAACTTCTTCTGCGGTCAGCACCCGTCGTTTTACTTTTTGGCTCATCGAAAAACCACAATAGCTGCATTCATTGGCGCAGAGATTGGATAAATACAATGGCGCAAACAGTTGCTGAGTGCTGCCAAAACGCTGCCGGGTCAGCTGCTGGGCTTTGGCTGCCAGCTCTGCCAGCAGCGGCTCGGCCGCAGGGGAAATCAGTGCCTGAAAGTCGTGCAGGCTAAGCCGGGCTTTGCTTAGTGCCTGCTTAGCCTGTGTCAGCGTATAGCTGCGGCTTTGAAGCAGCTGGTGCTCCCAGCTTTGTTGCTGCCAAAGCTCAAAAAAGCCAGCCGTCATAAGGTCTCCAAAAAGCGGGTGAGCGGGCTGGATGCCTGTGCCTGGGTGCACGCTGCAGCCAAACCGCTTTGCCTGGCATGAACACCCGCCTGACAAGCGAGCCGAAAGCTGGTTGCCATGGCCACCGGATCGGCCGCACTGGCAATGGCGGTATTGACCAGCACGGCACTGGCGCCGAGCTCCAGTGCCTGGCACGCATGGGATGGTGCACCCAGGCCAGCATCAATAATCACTGGAACCCTGGCCTGCTCAATAATGATTTCCAACATCGCCAGCGTCTGCAAGCCCTGGTTCGATCCTATCGGTGCGCCAAGCGGCATCACGGCAGCGCAGCCTGCCTCTTCTAACCGTTTGCACAGCACCGGATCGGCCGGGCAGTAGGGCAGTACCACAAAACCGCGCTTTACCAGCTCCTGGGCAGCTTGCAGGGTTTCAATCGGATCCGGCAGCAAATAACGTGGATCCGGGTGGATCTCCAGTTTCAGCCAGTGGGTACCCAGCGCTTCCCGTGCCAGTTCGGCCGCAAAGATAGCCTCGTTGGCGGTTTTCGCACCGGAGGTGTTGGGTAGCAGCCGAACGCCGAGCTGTTGCAGAGGTGCCAGGATATCGTCGGTTTGATGCTGTAAATCCAGTCGTTTCATTGCCAGGGTGACCAGTTCAGTGCCTGATGCCTTGACTGCCGCTATCAACTGCTTGGCACTGGCAAACTTGCCGGTGCCAAGCAGCAAAGTACTGTGTAATTGCACGCCATCCAGGGTCAGCATCCTAGCCTCCGGTCACGATTTGAAAAGCGGCCACCTGATCCTCAGGCGCAAGATAGGTGCTGGGCCATGCGCGTTTGGCAATAACGGTTTGATTCAGCGCCAGTGCCAGCCCATTCGGGTTCAGTGCCAGTTGCTCCACCAATTGCTGTAAGCTGCAAGGTTCAGCAACCTGTTGTGGTTGCTGGTTAACGGTGATATGCATAATGCTGTTCCCATAACTGTTTAAAGTGGCGCAGGCTGGCGGTGGGCTGCTCTGCTTTGGTAATGGCGCTGACCATGGCTACACCATGCACTTTGCAGGCACAGACTTTGGCAAAACTGTGTCGATCAATACCACCAATCGCCACCGTTGGGGTGCCATCGCACAAAGGGACAGACAATGCCAGTTTGCGCAGACCTTGAGGCTGGGATGGCATCTGCTTGGTTTGGGTTGGAAACACATGGCCCAAGGCGACATAGGACGGGCGCAATTGCAAGGCGCTGGCCAGCTCAAAAGGGCCATGGCTGGAAATGCCCAGCCGAAGCCCGGCGCGCTGAATGGCTGCCAAGTCGGCCTTGCATACATCTTGCTGGCCCAAATGCACGCCGTATGCACCATGCTCAATGGCCAGTTGCCAGTGGTCATTGATAAAGAGCCGTACCTGATATTTGCGGCACAATGCAACAGCTTCGGCAATTTCAGCGCTGATTCCCGCTGCATTGCCGTGCTTGATGCGCAGTTGGATGCAGCCCGGTTGTTCCGGGAGCAACTGTTGCAGCAGCTTGATGGAGTCCACCACCGGATAGACGCCAAGCGGTTGGCTGATGCCGGCAAAAGGCTCTGCCGGTGCTTTTGGCCAGTTGGCACGGGTAACTTGCGGCAGGTAACTTTGCCTTCTCGGCCAGCCCGGCTTCGCCAGGGGGCCAGGGCCTGCGCCGGTGGCATAGCCTTGCTCCAGCGCCGCCTGTAAATACGCCCGGGCCAACACCAGAGCATCATCCAGCGGGTAACCATGTGCCAACACAGCAGCCAGGGCACTGGCCAGGGTGCAGCCGGTACCGTGTTGATGTGGCGTATGCAGTCGCTTGCTGCGAAAAGAGCTGACGGCATTTTGTTGGTAAAGCAAGTCCGTGACTTCTGCTGACTGGCTGGCATGGCCACCTTTCACCAGGACAGACGAAGCCCCCAGTGCTTGCAACAGGGCGACCTGCTCATCGATGCTGTGGTGAGGCCGGCCACTGAGCATGCCCAGCTCTGGCAGGTTGGGGGTGAGCACATCAATCTGTGGTAGCAAGGCCCGCCAGGCATCCAGCAGTGTCTCATTATGCCAGTGTTGGCCTGCAGTGCTGCCAAGCACAGGATCGGCCACCACCAGTACCTGATGCTGCTGTTTGTATTGCTGCAGCCAGATAGCAAGCAGCAAGATGCAATCAGGCGTTGGCAGCAGGCCAATTTTTATGATCCGGGCGGGCAGGTCACTTTTTAACGCCTCTAACTGAGCTTGTAACATGCTATTTGAAACCGACTCCAGCGCCTGCACACCAAGCGAATTCTGCGCGGTGATGGCGGTGATGGCGGTGCAGGCATGGCAGCCAAGATCCTGCAAGGTGAGGACATCGGCCTGGATGCCTGCACCTCCCCCTGAGTCGGAAGCGGCAATGCTCCAGACCAAAGGTTTTGCGGCTTCAGTGGCAGGCACTATGGCCTTCACCATCGCAGCAGTATGCTTTGGTCTGATGAAAGTGGCATTAGCTGTTGGCATCGGTTAACTCCGAAGGGTTGGCCTGATTGTTGGTCTCTTCCGCGATTTGCTGATTCAGTCGCATCGAGCAGAACTTAGGCCCGCACATGGAGCAAAATTCTTCGCTGTCCGCCCCTTCGTGCCCCAAGGTTTCATCGTGATAGGCTTTGGCAGTAAAAGGATCCAGTGCCAGGTTGTACTGGTCGACCCAGCGAAACTCATAGCGGGCTTTGGATAGGGCATTATCCCGCAGCTGCGCCGCCGGGTGGCCCTTGGCCAGGTCGGCGGCATGGGCAGCAATGGTGTAGGCAATCAGGCCTTGTTTGACGTCTTCTTTATTCGGCAAGCCGAGATGCTCCTTGGGGGTGACGTAACAGAGCATGGCACAGCCATACCAGCCAATCATCGCAGCGCCAATACCCGAAGTGATGTGATCGTAGCCCGGCGCGATGTCGGTGGTCAGTGGGCCCAAGGTGTAAAAGGGTGCTTCATGGCAGTGCTTCAGCTGCTCGGTCATGTTTTCTTCAATCAGCTGCATCGGCACATGGCCAGGCCCTTCAATCATCACCTGTACATCGTAGCGCCAGGCGATTTTGGTCAGCTCGCCTAAGGTGCGAAGCTCGGCAAACTGGGCGTCGTCGTTGGCATCAGCAATACTGCCAGGGCGCAGGCCATCGCCGAGCGACAGCGAAATATCGTAAGCTGCGCACAGCTGGCAGATTTCCTCGAAGTGTTCGTACAAAAAGCTTTGCCGGTTAAAGATGCGGCACCACTGCGCCATGATGGCGCCACCGCGCGAGACGATGCCGGTGACGCGGTTGGCGGTCAGGCCCACGTACTCTTTGAGCACACCGGCATGAATGGTGAAGTAATCCACCCCTTGCTCGGCCTGCTCCAGCAAGGTGTCTTTAAACACCTGCCAGTTCAGCTGACTGACATCGCCTTTGACTTTCTCCAGCGCCTGATAAATCGGCACAGTGCCAATCGGCACCGGGCTGTTGCGCAAAATCCAATCCCGGGTTTGGTGAATGCGCCGGCCGGTGGAGAGATCCATCACGGTATCGGCGCCCCAGCGGGTGGCCCAGACCAACTTTTCTACTTCTTCTTCAATGCTGGAGGTGACCGAGGAATTGCCGATGTTGGCGTTGACTTTCACTTTGAAGTTGCGGCCAATGATCATTGGCTCGGCTTCCGGGTGATTGATGTTGGCCGGAATAATGGCGCGGCCAGCGGCCACTTCTTCCCGGACAAATTCCGCGGTAATCACCTTGGGCGTGCGGGCGCCAAAGCTGTTGCCAGCATGGCGGCGCATGCCATCGTCCTGCGCTTGTTCTGAGCGGCCCATGTTCTCCCGTAGGGCAATAAACGCCATCTCCGGCGTAATGATGCCGGCCCTGGCATAGTGCAGCTGAGTCACCGTTTTGCCGGCTTTGGCGCGCAGTGGCTGGTGCGAAAATTCGGTGTGCCATTCATCCAGCGCTATTTCCTGGTAAGGCGGTACCGGGGAAGCTTCCACATCCGCCCGCGCTTTGATCCAATCCAGCCTGAGCTTCGGCAGGCCCTTCAGTACATCGAGCTTTTGCTCCGGATCGCCATAAGGGCCTGAGGTGTCGTACACATTCAGCGGTGGGTTGTCGACGAAGCTGCCATCTTTGTGTTTGGTCGGATGCAGTTGGATAGAGCGGACTGGCACCTGGATATCCGGGCGTTCGCCCTGTAAATACCGCCGAACGGAGTTGGGAAAGGTTTCGCCCTGTAACTGACGAATATAAGCCTGGGCGCGGGCGCGTAATGCGCGCTTGGATACTGGGGTTGAATTCTCTGACATAGCAAGCTCCTTGGTTCCGATAACGGTTGAGGTTGCTTGTCTGGAGTGGGTGAACAAAGGCGGGGCTGCGGGCAGATGATGCCACAGCATGCACCAGGCGCAGCCGATGAAGTCCAAAACGGCAGGACGAGGCAGCGCATCTTGTTCCCTTCGCAGGTATTAGCCTGAATCAGGTTCCACGGATCTCGCATCAGCGATCTCAGCTCTTTCAATTGCATGGCAATCGTCAGGGCACTCCGACAAGTGGTTGTTAGTATACGTAGAGCAAAAGTTAATGCAAGGGGCTTGATTTTTATTTGTGTTGTCATATGGTTGGTAAGTGCTTCAGGGCAGTCAGCCAGGAAGCCATACTGAAACAATAACAACAAGAGGAATTACGGATGAATCAGGTTTTATTCTTTGATTCGATGCTCACACCTAAAATTATCACCTTTGTTTATTGGCTACTATTGGTTGGGGTTGTACTGAGTGGCCTGGGAACTATGTTTACCACCAGCTTTTTTGCTGGTTTGGGTATTCTTATTTTTGGTACCATCGGGGTACGGATTTGGTGTGAATTATTGATCGTGCTGTTTAAAATTCACGAAAATCTGCGCAAGCTGGCAGAGAAAGATCAGCCATTGTAAGGTGAATGGTGGCAGTGAAGCCGGGCTTTGCTGCCACCTTCAGAAGTAAACCTGAGTTACAACTGCTCTGCGTAATGATACAAGGCTTTTAAAATCCGCATTGCCCGCTCATCGTGTTGATGCTGCTGAGCTGCCAACTCCAGTTGCTGATGAAAAGCCTCCAGTGTCAGTGGCGGGTCATCCAGCCCATCGGTTAAGCGATCCACACAGTACTGCTGCCATTGCAGCATCTCCTGCTCATTTAAGCTGGCCGGATAGTTACGCGCCCGGTAGCGAAACAGCAATTGATTCAGGCGTTCATCACTGAACAGCGGGGCTTGTACTTCCAGCTGCTGCGGGCTGAGCTGATGCAACTCTGCCATTTTTTGCTTGTCGGCATCGGCCAAAAAGCCTTGGTAAAGCTGATAATCCGGGTTGCTTTCATCCGGGAATTCTTGTGTGACCGCAAACACCTGCTGTACTTTTTGTTGCAGCTCAGGATGAGCCAGCAGCAGGTTCAGGTGTGCCCGACACTTGCTGCGATCGATGCCCAGTTCATCGGCCCGTTGCTCCGATAAGGTTTTGGCAGGGGCCAGCACCGGGCATTTGTTCAGGTGAATCAGTTTCAGGCCCAGCCGCTCTTCGCCTTCGGCTAAATCAGCGGTTTTGGTGTAGAGCTTCTCCCGCAGCTGGTCGTTATCAAACGCCAGCAAAGGCGTTGGATCGGCCAGCAGATTCCAGGCAATCAGCGCATTTTTGTTGGTGGGATGAAACGCCAGCGGCACCACCCAGCTAACGCAGCCCTGGCTGGCTGGAAACTTTCCGGATACATGCACCAAAGGGGTTTGATTGGCCAGATTGATGTATTTACTCAGCGCCTGCTTTTTCCGGTGTTCAAACAAGAACTGAAACAAGCGCGGCTGTTTGTCACGGATTAGCTTTGCCAGTGCTATGGTGGCGTAGACATCGGACAGCGCATCGTGCGCCTGTTCATGCGCCAGTTGATTGGCCCTGGCCAGATCTTCCAGTTTAAAGCTGGGCGTGCCGTCGTCTTTGAGCGGCCATTCGATGCCCTCCGGGCGCAGCGCATAACAGGCCCGTACCACATCCAGCAAGTCCCAGCGGCTGTTACCCTGTTGCCACTCGCGGCCATAAGGCTCGTAAAAGTTACGGTACAGGCTGTGGCGGCTGACTTCATCATCAAAGCGAATGCTGTTGTAACCCAGCACGCAGCTGTCTGGCTCACTGAAACGCTGAAGGATTTTCCCCATAAATTCAGTTTCCGGCAGCCCGCGTTGTTGGCACAGTTGTGGCGTTAAGCCGGTGATCAGCGCTGCCTGCGGATGCGGCAGGTAGTCAGGTGCCAGCTGACAATACCAGACATCCGGCTTGCCGATGATATTCAGTTCGGCATCGGTGCGAATACCGGCAAACTGGGCCGGGCGATCACGTTTGGGATCAGCGCCCCAGGTTTCAAAATCGTAGAAGTAAAAAGACATAAACAATCATGGCTCTTGGCTGGCAGCTTTGGGCTGGCGATTTTATTCTGCCGCTAGTGTAACAGCATGACAGACCGATAGACAAAATCGGATTCGATGCTGGAGCTGCTTTTTGCTGCTTGACCCGAGCGCCAGACTGCGCCACCATGGCAAAAATACTGCGCATTAAAGTTACGCATAACCTGTTGGCGGTGGCCGCTGCGCCAGCTGTGACAGGCTTTGCAGAGGATAGCCCATGACCGCCAGTAGACGCATTGAATGGATAGACACCTTGCAATCGGTACCTGCCGATAGCTGGAATGCTTTGTTTGCAACCGATTACCCCTTTACCCGTTATGATTTTTTGCAGGCGTTGGAAAGTGGCGGCAGTGTCGGGCCCGGTACTGGCTGGCAAGCCAGTCATCTGACCATCTGGCAAGGCGAGCAATTAGTTGCCGCTGTGCCGGCTTATTTGAAGCAACACTCCTATGGCGAATACCTGTTTGACTGGGCCATTGTTGAAGCCTATCAGCGCTATGGCCTGGACTTTTTCCCCAAGCTGGTGCTGGCCATTCCTTTTACTCCGGCTGAAGGGCCGCGTTTTGGTGTGCTAACGGGCGAAGATCAGGCTGAGCTGATGGCGCTGATGCTGGATGCCTTGCAGCAGCGAATGAAAAAGCAGCGGCTCAGCAGCATTCAGTGTTTGTACCCCAATGAAGCGCAACGCGAGCATCTAACGGCTGCCGGCTACTGGCCACGACAGGATGTGCAGTTTGAATGGCGTAATTACGGTTACGCGTTTTTTGATGATTTTCTGGCAAGCTTAAGCTCACGCAAGCGCAAACAGATTCGCAAGGAGCGCCAGCGGGTGCAGGACGCCGGTGTTGCTCTTAGTGTTGTGCATGGCTGCGATGCCGATGCGGCGCTTTGGCAGCAATTGTACCACTTTTATCAACGGACTTACTTAAAGCGCTCCGGCCATGCCGGTTATCTGACCGAAGCCACCTTTCATCAGTGGGGCCAGCAGTTGGCCGATAGCATCGTAATTTTTGCCGCCTACCAGCAGCAGCAACTGATAGCCGCTTCCTTGTGCTTCCGCTCAGCGGACACCCTTTATGGCCGTTACTGGGGCTGTGAAGCCGAATGGGATTTTTTGCACTTTGAAGCCTGCTATTATGCCGGCATCGCTTATTGCATCGAGCAGGGCTTACAGCGCTTTGATGCCGGCGCTCAGGGCGAGCACAAGCTGCAACGTGGTTTTGAGCCGGTTACGCGTTATGGTTGCTACCACTTCAGAGACAGCCCACTCAAAGATGCCATTGGTCGCTATTTTGAAGGCGAAGAGGATATGCTGGCGCTCTATCAACGCCAGGCCCAGGCGCGCTTACCATTTCGCCAGCTGGCAAACTCAGAGCCTTTGTCTTAACGCTGAAAATGCAGCAAGCGATTGTTGGCCGGCATGGCATGGTCGGCCAGCAAGATAAAGCCAGCCTGGGCCGCCAGCTGCACTACATCTTCCTGATTACGAATGCCCATAGCCGGATCGCGCTGTTTTAGGCTGAGATCAAAAGCCTGATTGCTGCTACTGGTAAATTGGCCCTGGTAATTAAAGGGCCCATAGATACAAAGGGCGGCTGTTGGCTGGCAAAACTCATCCAATCGGGCAAACAACTGCTGCACCACAGGCCAGCTCATAATGTGCAGCGTATTGGCACTAAAGACAGCATCCACTTTGGCATAAGGCCAGCTGTTTTCCCGGATATCCAGCGCCAGCGCTGTTGGCAGATTTGGCAGTTTTGCCAGCTGCAATCGCAGGTTCAGCTCTGGCAGGTAAGCTGGCTGATCGCTGCACTGCCAGTGCAAATGCGGTAGCTCACGGGCAAAGTGTTCCGCATGCTGGCCGGTGCCACTGCCAATTTCCAACACCTGCTGGCGATTGGCAAAGGCACTGCGCAGGATCTGTAAAATAGGCGCCTTATTGTTTTCACAGGCCTGAGAAAAGGGTAACGCTGCTTGCATAACTTGCTCGGTATTGATTGCCAGAGCCACAGCATAGCGAAAAGGGGGCTCAGCGCCTAGCGGTGTTGCTGCCATACTGCTGATCCCACTGTGCCAGTTTTGGCGTCATCAAACGAAACCACAACGGTGGGATCAGCGCCAACAGCATGGAGCCAAGGTAACCGGTGGGCAGGTTAGGTGCTTCCGGGTAGGGTTTTAACTGATAAAAAGGCAGTTGCGCCCGGGCATGGTGATGGGAGTGACGGGGCAGATTGAAACTGGCCCAGCTACTGATGCGTTTGGTGCTGTTCCAACTGTGGCAGGGCTTAACCGGCTGATTAAGTGGCCGCTCAATCCCGTAATGTTCGATGTAATTCACCACCTCAAGCGTGGCCTTGGCCAGCAGAGCGCACAGGCTGAACAACAACAGGCCTTGCCAGCCGGCCAGAGCATAGGCCAGAACGCACAGGCACAACGACATGGCAACACCTCGCAGGAAACGGTTGTGGTAACTCAGCAGCGGCTGCTTTAGCCTGGCGAGGCGCTTTTGCTCAATCTGCCAGGCGCTGATATTGCCACCAAGCGTGGCATACAGAATATGAGCATAGACAGTCCGTCCTCGTGGCGCTGTAGCAGGGTCGCGGGTAGTGCCAACATAACGGTGATGGCCATACACATGCTCAATGGAAAAAGAGCTGTCCCAACTAAATGCCAGCAGCCAGCGGCCCACCAGCATGGCAAGCCGGTTGGAGGTGCGGTGGGTTAATTCGTGTGCTGGTACGGTAGCTACCATGGCAATCAGCAAAGCGGCACCTGCACTCAGGGGCAGATAATGCCACCACTGATTCTGAGCCCGGGCCGCCAGCGCATCGTAGCCGCTCCATTGATGCAGCCAGTGGCCATAGCCGAACAGATCCTGGCTGGATACACTCCATAGCAAGCTGAAGAACAGCAGCATGATCAACGGCAAAGAGCTGTACAAGAGCCCGTTTAGCAGCCAGTTATGATGGTAGTCCGGCTCGGTTCTGTCATCTCCGGCCAGCGCATCGCCGGCCACAATTACCAGGAGCAAGCAGCCCAGCCCCAGAGCCATCCACAGACCACCCAAGCTGACGCCAATGAAAAAAGGCAGGGTGAGCGCATGAAATAAGCAAAATTTAAGATACTTCCACATGGTCGATGCCTTGTCTTGTTGCCTGCACTCAGCATAGGTGCTGGCTGGTGGTGTTACCATAGCCTTGGCAGCCAATTTCTGGTTATTTGCGGACAAAACCTGTGGGATGACCTAAGCTGGGTTAAGCTGCAGACAGAAAGCTGCCAATTGACAAACAAGGCCATGACCATCAGTAACCACAGCCATGAAGTGCACTTGCCCCGTCATTACTTGCGCAACCTACTGGATTTGATGCAAAGCCGTGGGGGGGAGCCGGTGGCGGTGCTTGCTGAGGCCGGCCTTGCCGCTGATGCAGCTCAGCAGCCGGATGCGTCTCTCAGTTGGTCGCAATTTCAAACCATTATTATGTCCTGCTGCCAACAGAGCAAGGAGCCGGCACTTGGGCTTTATCTGGGGAGTCAGCTGACTATTACTACCCACGGGCTACTTGGACTGGCAGCCATGAGCAGCCGTAATTTGCAGGAAGCGCTCGAGCTTATCTGTCAGTACACGGCAGTGCGCAGCCCGCTTATAACCCTGAGCATGCAGTTGCACAAAAGACAACTGCATCTGAACCTGTCTGAAGTACAGCCTTTGGGTGCTGTCCGTCAGTTTGTGGTGGAAGCGTTTGCGGTGGCGCTGCATGCCATGCTGGATTTTGTCTCCGGTCATCAATACCGGTTGCTGCAGGTGCAGTTTGGCTATCCGCAACCGGCTTACAGTGCGCTCTATCAGGCATTTCTTCCTTGCCCGCTTGCTTTTGATCAGCCCATGCACCGGCTTGTTATCGACCGGGAAGACCTTGCAATTGCATCCCCCTGGGCAGATCCACAGCTGAAAACGCAGATGACCAGTCAATGCGAACAGGAGCTGCAGCGCTGGCAGCAGCAACAAAGCACAGCTGGTTTGGTGCAGCAGATGTTATCGCGTACCAAAGGACGTATACCGGGTATTGAGCAGGTGGCGCACGAATTTGCCATGTCCGGTCGCACCTTACGCAGACGGTTAGCCGATGAGCAGACCAGTTATCAGCAGTTAGTAGACGATTGGCGCCAACGGATGGCCTGTCATTATTTAGCGAGCACCCGTTTGGCGGTACAGCAGATAGCTTATTTGCTGGGTTATGCCGATCCAGCCAACTTTGGTCGCGCTTTTCGTCGCTATCACGGCCTGACGCCACGCCAGTATCGGCAGCGGCAAGGTCGGCTGAAAGAAAAGTGATCGAAGCGCTGTTTTGGCCGTAACGCATAATGAAACAATAACTTAAATCGTATGGCCTGATGATGATTGGACAATCTCCTTACACAAAGTTACAGCAAAGCAGTGCCTTGCTGGCTATAGTGCTGATTACTTTTTTGGCAGCCGCCCTTGGCAGCCTGGGCTCTTTGAATGCGCCGGATTTTTACCGCCAATTGGTGTTGCCGTCCTGGGCTCCGCCCGGCTGGTTGTTTGGTCCTGCCTGGACGGTGCTGTACACCCTGATGGCGCTAGCCGCATGGCTGGTCTGGCGCAGTGACCGCCTGGCAGTGACGGCCAGGGCTTTGCAGTTGTATGGTATTCAGCTGGTGCTGAACGCGCTCTGGAGCTGGTTGTTTTTTGCCTGGTACCTGGGCGCTGCGGCATTGGCCGAAATTGTGCTGCTGTGGCTGGCGATCCTGGTCACTTTGCTATGGTTTAAACGACACAGTACCCTGGCGGCTCTGTTGTTGTTGCCCTATTTATGTTGGGTCAGTTTTGCAACGGTACTAACCTGGAGCATCTGGCACTTGAATCCGACTGTGCTTTAACGAGGGGTTTTTAATGAGTTACCGCTTTCTATTTATTTTTAGCAGTGTGTTGTTGGTTGTTAGCCTGTGCGGTTTCAATGCTAAGGCTGATAGCGAAACCACCCGGGCGGAGCCCCGTGGTTTTATCTATGGCATTGGAGTGGGGCTGAACCAGGAGCTGTATCAGGATTACCGCAGACGAACCGTACCCATTCCGGTGATTGGTTACCGGGGCGAGCGCTTATCGGTGTATGGGCCTTTTATCAGTTATGAGTTGCTGCAGCAGGATGGGTTTACCTTCACCGCGCGGCTGTCCCCACGCTTTGCTGGTACCGATGCTTCGAAAAGTCCGGTCTTTGAAGGCATGCAAAAGCGTAAAACCTCAATGGACGCTGGCTTAGGGCTGCGCTACGACTGGCAGAATATCCGGCTGGAAACATCCTGGCTGCACGATGTACTCGGCAACTCCGATGGCTACGAAGTGCGCAATCGCATTGGCTACCAACATCGCTTTGGACCTGTGTTTGTTGAGCCACATCTCAGTCTGGATTACAGCAACGCCCGGCTGGTGAATTATTACTATGGTGTTCGCCTGGAGGAAGCCACCAGCAACCGGCCGGCCTACCAGGCGGGCAGTGCCTGGAACCCCGGGGCTGGCGTGTCGGTAGCCACCCCCATCTTTTTTGGTGGTATGACCCGGTTAGGTCTGGATCATCGCTGGTACGATGATGCCATTGCCGACAGCCCACTGACGGATCGGCGTCGCGGCTTTCAGCTGTTTTTTAGTTTCAGTCGCTTTTTCTAACCCTACTCAAGCTGGTACTGGTTGCCTAACCCTGGGTGCAGGCAAAAAAGCCACCAGATGAAAAAATTGTCACTGCAGTTGAGATCGGTTACAACTAGTTTGCTCATCCTAACCAACAGGATACAAATGATGCGTAAGACATTAATGATAGTTGCCTCAGTGACTATGGCTGTGGTCGTAGCTTGTTCCAAAGAGCCGGTAGGAGCGGGGAAAGAGGCAACGGCTATGCCGTCTATCCACACGGATCAGCGAGTTTACTTAAGCACGCTCAGGGAAAATGCGGTAAGCACTTACCATGCCCGCGTCAATGCGTGTCGAGACGCTGGCATTCCGGTTCAGGAGCTTTCTGTTGAGGAAGCCGATATGCTTGGCACGACGCGATTCCAACGCTGGATAGAACACGACCGTGCCGCTTATCGCTGGGAGGAGTTTTATTTTGGTGCCGGTCCCGCAGGCCCCGGCATTAGGTGCAACTTCTATCTCACTAGCCTGGGTACCCATTTCTACTTTGACTCCAGTGGAGTTGAGCGGATCGATCTGGAGACAAACCGATTCTTCGAGGGTACCCTTGACTCCAATCTGCGCCATCTTTTAGACCGCAAGCCGCTGCCAGAGCAGGTAGATCCGCTCAGCCTTGGCGTAATGGATACTGTTCAAGGGCAGCAGTGCGTTCGTCATTCAGTGAAAAGGTTGATAGGCACCGGAACCGCCTGCACATGGGCCGATGGTCAGCAATGGATGTTCAGCGTCAGGGGGGATGGGGGCTTCAGTTCATCCTCTTCCTCCGCCGGTGGCCGGTTAAACAGCATTGTGTTGGAACAGACACCTGATCCATCGGGACATGCAAGCATCGAGCACGTCGAAACGCTGCGCTTCGATATCGGCACACTATTGGACCCGAATGCGATGAAGCCACGGCCAGCATCCGCCTGGCCAGCTCACACGCCACGTAGTTGATGGGCTGAGACTCGTGCTCCAGCACGAACACCATGACAGGACATGGCGGTGACCGAATGCCGTTGTGGCTTTTAAATAAAAAAAGCGCCGGCAAGCGGCGCTTAAAAATGTCAGCAGACAAGGTTGGTGTCTGTGTTACAAAGGAACCACGCCATCCTAGCGCTGAACCCCCAAGCGGGCTTTGATCTACCGCAAAGCCAGTGCCATCAACCGCACAAATTTGTCAGTCCTGCTGAGATCGGTTACAACTAGCCTATCCACCACTCCGATAACAACAGGACATACAAGATGCGTAAGACATTGATGGCAGCTGCTTTAACCTCTGCACTGAGCACCGGCGTAGCCGCGGCAGCAGACACCCCCCTTGGCCTGGTGATCCACGGCGGAGCCGGCACCATAGAACGCGCTAATTTATCACCCGAGCAGGAGCAGGCTTACCACGATGGGCTTAGGCTGGCGCTGGAGCAGGGCTACGCTATTTTGCAAGCCGGTGGTTCCAGCCTGGATGCAGCCATCAAGGCCGTGACCATTTTAGAAGATAATCCGCTGTTTAACGCTGGCAAAGGGGCGGTTTATACCTGGGATGAGCGCCACGAACTGGATGCCTCCATCATGGATGGTGCGACCTTAAATGCCGGTGCTGTGGCTGGGGTCAGCACCGTCAAGAACCCGATTCTGCTGGCGCATAAGGTGATGACCGAATCGGTGCATGTGATGTTATCCGGCGCTGGTGCCGAGCATTTTGCGGCAGAGAAGGGCTTGGAGCAGGTCGATAACAGTTACTTTAACACCGAGTTTCGCTATGAAGCGCTCAAGCGCATGAAAGCGGCTGAAGGCGCTGTGCCGCACCAGGCTGCTGTGGTGCGGGATCCTAACTGGCAAATGGGCACCGTTGGGGCGGTGGCTATTGATAGCCAGGGCAATCTGGCCGCAGCTACCTCGACCGGCGGCATGACCGGTAAACGCTATGGCCGGATTGGCGATGCGCCCATTATAGGTGCCGGCAATTATGCCGACAACAGCAGCTGCGCTGTTTCTGCCACCGGGCATGGAGAGTACTTTATCCGTTATCAGGTGGCTTCCGATATCTGTGCCCGGGTCAAATATCAGGGGGTATCGGCCAAAGCTGCTGCCGATACGGTGATTCAGGACGTCTTGCTGCCAGTCGGTGGCACTGGTGGGGTGATAGTGGTCGATGCTAAAGGAGAACTGAGTTGGTCCTTTAACACACCAGGCATGTACCGGGGCAAGATTGGCAGCAACCAACCGGCCTTGACCGCTATTTTCGCCGACGATTAGCTGGTTAAAAAGTCGGCAGTTAGTATTTTTTTGCTGACTAAAATCCGGCAGTTTTGCCAGTTTCAGCTAGGCTTAATATAAGCAATGTGTCTTCAGGAGGAACCATGGACTTATTGAAAGTGGGCGATTACATGAACAACCATCCGGTCACCTTTACTGCGGATATGACGGTCGAACTGGCAGCTGATAGGTTGACCATCAGCAATCAGAGTGGCGGCCCTGTGGTGGATGAACAGAATAAAGTGATCGGCTTTTTATCCGAGCAGGATTGTCTCGCCTTAATGTTAAAATCCACTTACCACGACCAGCAGGTGGCGCATGTACGCGACATCATGCAAACCGAGGTGCTGTCGGTAAAAGCGTACGATGGCATCATCGATTTGGCGCAAACCATGCTTAAGCTAAAACCCAAGTTGTACCCGGTAGTGGACGACAACAATCATCTGCTTGGCATCATCAGCCGCAGCCATGTGCTGGCCGCCATCGATAAGGAAATGAATTCGCATTATCGCAAAGCCGTTTGATTGCAGCGCTTTGCGCTTCTTGCTAGCATAACGCCCTCATTTTGCCGAGGGCGTTTTTTTGTCTGAACCCAAGTCTGTACCCAAGCCACTGTCGCTCAACGAGCTGCACCAACAGCTTCGTTTCGCCATGCAAAAAGATCAGTTCCGTTTGCGAAAGCGCCTGCATGGCCTGAAAAAGATCAGCGATGAGGTCAAGCGCAACAAAGCTCAGGCAGTGATAGCCCAGGACCTGGAGCGTTCAGTCGTTCAGCGCCAGCAACGTGCCGGTCAGATGTTAAGCCTGAACTATCCGGCCGAACTGCCGGTAGTGGCGAAAAAAGACGACATCAAAGCCGCCATTGCCAAACACCAACTGGTGGTGATTGCCGGTGAAACCGGCTCGGGCAAAACCACCCAGTTGCCGAAAATTTGTCTGGAGCTCGGTCGCGGCGTTGCCGGCATGATAGGCCATACCCAACCCAGGCGGCTGGCAGCACGCAGTGTCAGCAATCGCATTGCCGAAGAGCTGGGGGTAGAGCCTGGTAAAGAGGTGGGTTTTAAAATCCGCTTTGGCGATCACACCTCAGAGCAGACCCGCATCAAACTGATGACCGATGGGGTGTTGCTGGCCGAAATGCAGCAGGACCGTTTTTTAAATCAATACGATACGCTGATTATTGATGAAGCGCACGAGCGCAGCCTGAACATCGACTTTTTGCTGGGGTATCTGAAGCAACTGCTGCCGAAACGGCCGGATTTAAAAGTAATTATCACCTCGGCCACCATTGATCCGCAGCGTTTTTCCAAACACTTTGATAATGCCCCGGTGATTGAAGTCTCTGGCCGCACCTACCCGGTGGAGGTGCGTTACCGGCCCTTTGATGAGCGGGAGGAGCAGAACGATAAAGATCGCGATCAGCTGCAAGGCCTGTTCGATGCAGTCGAAGAGCTGTACCGCGAGCCGCCGGGCGATATTCTGGTATTTCTCAATGGCGAGCGCGAAATTCGTGATACCGCCGATGCGCTGGAAAAACTCAAACTGCCACACACAGAGATCCTGCCACTGTATTCACGGCTAAGTGCCAGCGAGCAAAACCGGGTGTTTCAATCGCACCCAGGCCGGCGCATTGTACTGGCCACCAATGTGGCCGAAACCTCATTGACGGTGCCGGGCATTCGTTATGTCATCGATCCCGGTACCGCCCGCATTTCCCGTTACAGTTACCGCTCCAAAGTGCAGCAGCTGCCGATTGAGCCCATTAGCCAGGCCAGCGCCAACCAGCGCAAGGGCCGTTGTGGCCGGGTCGCGGCCGGTATTTGCATTCGACTCTACAGCGAAGAGGATTTCCTCAGCCGGCCTGAATACACCGATCCGGAGATCCTGCGCACCAACTTAGCGTCGGTTATCCTGCAAATGTTATCCCTGCGCCTTGGCAGCATGGAAGCCTTTCCGTTTTTACAGCGCCCCGACAGCCGCTTTGTCACCGATGGCATCAAGCTGCTGGAAGAACTGGGCGCGGTCGCAACCCGGCGTAAAGCCGGTGAATTGCAAATGACCGAGCTTGGCCGTCAGCTGGCTCGCTTGCCGATTGACCCACGGCTTGGCCGCATGCTGCTGGAAGCGCCCAAACAGCAGGCGCTGAGTGAAGTGGTGGTGATTGTCGCCGCGCTCTCGATTCAGGATCCGCGCGAGCGGCCGCTGGATAAACAGCAAAAAGCCGATGAGCTGCACAGCCGCTTTGCTGATCAGGACTCGGATTTCGTCAGTTACCTCAAGCTCTGGCAGTACCTGCAACAGCAGCAGGAGGAGCTGAGCAACAATCAGTTTCGCAAACTGTGTAAAACCGAGTTACTCAACTACCTTCGGGTACGCGAGTGGCAGGATTTGGTGTATCAGCTCACCCAACTGATGCAGGAACTGGGTTTTCGTGCCAATCAGGCCACCGCAGGCTATGGTGAAATTCACCGCAGTCTACTGAGCGGCTTGCTCGGCCAGATTGGCTGCAAAGATGCCGAGGCCGATTATCTTGGGCCACGGCAAACCCGTTTTTATGCCTTTCCCGGCAGCCATTTATTTAAACGCAAACCGAAATGGGTGATGGCGTCTGAGTGGGTGGAAACTTCCAAACTCTATGCCCGCAGTCTCGCGAAAATCGAACCCGACTGGGTAGAGCCGCTGGCCGAACACCTGGTAAGCCGAAGCTACAGCGAGCCGCATTGGCAGAAGAAACGCGGTGCTGTCATCGCTTTTGAGCAGGTGAGCCTCTATGGCGTCATTATTGTGGGTAAACGGCCTGTGCTGTACAGCACTATCGATGCTGCGACCTGCCACCAGATCTTTATCCGTGAAGCCCTGGTGCATGAAGAGCTGGGGCAGCAGGAAGCTTTTTTGGCGCACAATCGCAAGCTGCTGGATGACGTGATCGCACTGGAGGATAAAAGCCGGCGGCGCGATATTCTGGTGGATGAAGAGGATCTGGTACAGTTTTACGCCGACCGGGTGCCGGTGGAAGCCAATAACCGCGTTGATTTCAGCAAATGGTGGCAGCAAAAACGCAAAGAAGACAAACGTTTCCTTCATTTTGATCCCGAAGCGCTGAAAAAGCGGGCCGCCGATGAGATTGGCGCTGGCCAGTTCCCGGATGTGTGGAGCCAGGGCAATCTGAAACTGCCGCTGAGCTATCATTTTGCGCCGGGCGAGCCGGACGATGGCGTTAGCGTGGTGATCCCGCTGGCGCTGCTCAATCAAATAGACGAGCAGGGTTTTGACTGGCTGATCCCAGGCCTGTTGCATGAGCTGTTGGTGGCGCTGATTAAATCCTTGCCAAAAAACTACCGCCGCCAGTTTGTGCCGGCACCCAATTACGCCGATGCTCTGCTGCAGGTGCTGCAACCTGGTCAGGGTAAGCTGCTGGAGGCGGTGACAGCCCAGCTACGGCGCATGTCGGGCACCACGGTGCCGGACGATGCCTGGGATCTGGCATCCTTGCCAGCACATCTGCAGATGAATTTTAAGGTGGTGGATGCCAGCGGCAAGCTGATGGTGCAGGGGCGTTCGTTAGCCTTATTAAAACAGCAATTGCAGGGCGATGTGCAGCAAACCTTAAGCGAGGTGGCGGAGCCGGATATCGAGCAGCAACAGCTGACCGACTGGAGCTTTGGCCAGCTGCCCAGCGAATACGTGCAGCTGCAGGCTGGCTATGAGATCAAGGCCTATCCGGCGCTGGTGGATGAAGGCGACTCAGTGGCCATCAAGCTGCTGGACCATGCGGCTTTGGCCCGCCAAACCAGTTTGCTTGGTCTACGCCGCTTGATTTTGCTGAATATTCCGTCACCGGTGAAATACCTGCAGGAGTCGTTACCGAATAAGGCCAAGCTTGGGCTGTATTTTAACCCCTTTGGCAAGGTGCTGGAGCTGATTGACGATTGCATTGCAGCGGCGGTGGATGCCATGCTAAGCCAGCAGGACTTTCCGCACAACCAGCAGCAGTTCAACGCTATCAAAGAGCTGGTGCGGGCCGAGCTAAACGAGCGGGTGTTGGCTATTGCCTTGCAGGTGGAGCAAATTTTGTCGCTCGGTCATCACATTCAAAAGCGCTTAAAAGGCAAGGTCGATTTAGCCCATGTGCAAGCACAGGGCGAAGTAAAACAGCATCTGGCAAGCTTGCTGTTTAAAGGCTTTGTCAGCCAGCATGGCGCAGCCAGGTTAGCGGATATACTGCGCTATTTAAAAGCGATGGAAAAGCGGCTGGAGAAATTGCCGATAGACCCACACCGCGACCGCTTGATGATGCACGATTACCAGCGCGCCGAAGAAGCCTATCAGGCGCTGCTTGGTCAGTACAAAACTCAGGCTGTGTTGCCTGAGGCGGTGAGTGACATTCGCTGGATGATTGAAGAGCTAAAAGTGTCGCTATTCGCGCAAACTTTGGGGACGGCCTATCCTATTTCGCTGAAGCGGGTGTTAAACGCCATCAGTGAAGCGAAGTCGGCTGCCCCCTGACGCCTTATTTCATTTGGGGTGCTCAATCGCGCCTTTACAGGCTTCGGGGAAAGCTATATAACTAGTAAGTCAGGTACAAACACATTAAGCAAGGATAAGCTGGGGGAGTAGTGATGTTAAACCAAAGCGATAAGCGCCATTTTTACCGCATGATGGTCAATGCCGATGTGCAGCTGCTGATCAACGATCCGGAAGCTGGCCGTACCATTGATGGCATCTGCCGTGATTTAAGTGCCTCTGGCATGTCGGTCGATATCAATGAACCGCTGGAAATGGGTACCCTGATCCGGGTCCGACTGGAGTCGGCCAACAACAGTGTGCCACCGCTGGATGCCACCGCCAAAGTGATGCGCTGTGGCCAGGAAAGTGGCGATGGCTACCAGCTGGGGCTGGCTTTTATCGATATGAATTAGCAGCCTGAATCCAGGTCAGGCTGCAACACCCTGTTATTTTTCAAACCTGACGGTAAAGGTAACAGGTACCATCGGATTGATGTTTTGCAGCCCGGCCAGATCACGCAGCCGGTTTAAACCTTCGGTTAAGCCAAATTGATCCCCGTTCACCATAATAGGCGCCTGAGTGTTGACCTGCAGGCTGTTCTCGCCAAGCCGGGTGACCAGCACTTCACTTTGCACCCGTTGTGTTTGACCAACGATGGTCAGCTGCAACGGCACCCGCACCGTTTTGCTGCTGCCAATGGCTACATCAGCGATGGCATCCGGGCTGACAGTGCCGGTAGCGGTAATCAGCGGGTAATCATCCAGTTTAAACAAATACTGCCACATGCGATCATCGCGGATCGGAATATGGGTTTGCAAACCAGCCACGGCAATTTCAATCTTCAGGCTACCGTCGTCCTGCCAGGTACCGCTTAATTGACTGAACTGATGCACTTCGGCAGCGACATCATTTTTTAGTGAGACAAAATCCAGCCGTGACTGACTGTTATCCAGTTGCCAGTTGGCGTTGGCAGCCAGGCTGGTGGTAAGCAATAAAGAACAAAGCAGCGTTTTCATGCAGATCCCTGTATGACAATTGTATGACTAAATAAGACGCAGCATAGCAAAAGGCTGTGCCGACAAACACCCGCTGTTTGTATGGGATTAGCGGGTGTCTGCAGTTGAGTACGGCGTTAAGGCAGGTAGCAGATCAGGCCTTTTAAGTAATGGCCTTCCGGGTAGAAGCTGGCGACCGGGTGATCGGCATCTTGCTGCATCCGTTCAACAAACAGGCAGTCGCGGCCAGCATCCAGCGCCGCATCGGCCACTACTTTTTGGAACAAGGTATCTTCCATCAGACCGGAGCAAGAGAAGGTGAGCAGCAAGCCACCTGGTTTTACCAACTGCATTGCCACCCGGTTGATGTCTTTGTAGCCCCGGCAGGCGCCCATCAACTGGCCCTTGTTGTCGGCAAATTTCGGCGGGTCCAGAATCAGCAGATCGAATTGCTTGCCTTCTTCTTTGTACTGACGCAGCAGCTTAAACACATCCTGTTTCACATGGCTGGCTTGTTCTGGCTTCAGGCCATTTAACGCCAGTTGACGCTCAGACAAGGCCAGGGCGCTTTCGGAGGCATCGACGTTGATCACGGCTGTAGCCCCACCAAGCAGGGCCGCCACGCCAAAAGTACCGGTGTAGCTAAAGCAGTTCAGCACGGTTTTGCCGGCGGCCAGTTGACGCAGACGCAGGCGGTTGGCACGCTGATCCAGGTAAAAACCGGTTTTATGGCCCTCGGCCACATCCACCAGTATCTGCATGCCATGCTCACGAATGGTCACTTCGGTGCTTGCCAATGGCTGATGCAGCCAGCCGGACTTGAGTTCCAGCCCTTCTTTTTTGCGCACCTCGACATCGGAGCGATCGTAGATGCTGCAGCTGGGGTAGAGCGCTTTTAGCGCAGCCAGCAGATGCTTGCGATTGGCTTCGGCACCGGCTGAGAGCAACTGGCAAACTAATACGTCGGCAAAGCGGTCAATAATGATGCCTGGCAGGTCATCGGACTCGGCTGCCACCAGCCGGTAGCCAGTGGTGTCCTGACCGGCAAACCAGAGG